>Ga0247611_10006079_pt1 | contig 15633 bp, 23 predicted proteins | sample 177DNAGHGhighgp2_FD_192422 | JGI IMG/M metagenome (GOLD analysis project Ga0247611, IMG submission 192422) | Sheep rumen microbial communities from Palmerston North, Manawatu-Wanganui, New Zealand - 1770 DNA GHGhigh gp2 | ecosystem: Host-associated > Mammals > Digestive system > Stomach > Rumen...
GAGAAAGCTAGTAAAACCCGACTAGCAACGGAGGTGTTGTTCAAGTTTAACGTCATTTAACATTTTTCACTCTACGTCGTTGGGACGAAATGACTCAGCCAGGATTCGAACCTGGGTCCCCGCCTTGAGAGGGCAGCGTCTTAACCTCTTGACTACTGAGCCAATTATATGCGTTTGCTTTATTTTTACGAGTAATCAAACACTAATGGAAACTCGGTTCTTTTAATGAGGTTGTCTCCTCAATGAAGATAGGAAGAGTTGTGGGTTACTGCCGACCTCTTTCTTCAAGCCTTTTCAGCTAAAAAGCATGCTAACTATCTTCGTTTTTTCTTTTCTTTATCTTATGTATATATTATATCAAAAATTTTTGAGAAAATCAAATATTTTTGAGAAACACGCGGGTCAGACTCGAACTGACGTCTCCAGCTTATCACACTGTTGCTCTACCAACTAAACTACCGACGCGCGGACATTGGGTTGTCCTCAAAAAAATAATTAACGAATTTAAATGAACATCTCTGCAGCGATGTCGCACAGACTTTCTTCATCTAGCCCGCACTAGAATATCCGGCGGAACAAGTGGGGTTCTTCATCACCCGTCTAACTTTACCCCCATATTTCCTGACTCTTGTTCAATCCATACACTCATAAGAGGCACATAAAAGCCTTTTATAAGCTTTCATAGAGTAATCAGCTCTATTCCTTTTGTTAATTCGTTTCGCCATTGGCTGATTAGACCTAGGCTAACTCCGCAAGTAGGACTCGAACCTACGACATCTTGATTAACAGTCAAGCGCAACTACCAACTGTGCTACTGCGGAATGTGCTAATTTTTATTGATAAAGTATTTTCTCTTATCTTTATTACATATATATTATAATATAATTTTTTATAAAAGTCAATTGACTTTTAAGTAGTGAATCCGAGACTCGAACTCGGGACCTTTGGTTTTATCATAACTAGAATTTTTACTCTACTACTTCCTCCATTCCTAAAATTTTCTCTGCAAGGTAGTCTTTAGCAAATGAAATACCTTTAATTTGACCACTTTTTGTTGGAATTAAACGAAGTGTTTTTGCTCTATTCCCGCACTCTTCAAAAGGAACTAAATAAAAATTACCTTCATGCTCAGTCATAAAATAATCTACTGCATTTTTATCATAAACTCGTCTAGTATAACCTTGTTGGTTATGTGTTACAGAGCATAAATTAAAAACTAATGCAGTACCATCTTCATTTAAATGACTTGTTTTTACTTGAATTTTTAAAATATCTTCCCCTGTATCAACAAGCATATCATATTGATAAGGAACTTCTGGAATAGATACTACAAATCCGTTTTTTAAGAACCATAATTCACATTCTAATTCAGTAATTTTTCCTTTTAATAAAGTCGGGGAAATTTGATCCATTTTTCTAATTTTCATTTAATATTTCATAAAGTAAAATATTCTGTTTAGATAAGACCACTGCTCTCACCTACTGAGCTAATTCACTATATTAAACGGTGAATAATACTCACCGCATAATATCTGTGTAGTTTACCGACGTAACACAGATAGTCGTACCATCTTTCCGTGAAACATATTATGCTTTTGCATTTCTCTTATCTTTTGTACATATATATTATATCATAAAATTTTGTAAAAATCAAATATTGTTTTTGATATAATCTTTTTTCTTTCCTTTTCTTTATTACATATATATTATATCATAAAATTTTGTAAAAATCAAAAAGTTCACTTTTCTTTGGTATTTATATACCAAATATATCGTAAATCAATTACACACAGATGCCCAATTTTTTTAATGCGTTAAATTTGATAATTTCTTTCTCTAGCAAGTTTATTGATATAATTTTTATATTTTCTCATCTGTGCCTGACTATCCCACGACCAAAAGCAAAGACACTTTTCTTTATTAAAGGAAAAATGGTCTGGCTTAAAGTCTTGGCTCAGTAGCCATTTTAAAAACTCTGCGGGAGATATTCCCATTATTCGTGCGGGGTGCCACCAATAGCCAGAACCTCCCGCCAGATTATCCACGCAATTACAATGCCATCTTTCGTTACTTTTCCATTCTGTCTGCTTATATAACATCCCGCACCTCCTTAATTATAAATTTAAACTCGCCAATAAATCAAGAGTTTCCTTCTTCTCCTGTTCTGTTAACTCAGAACTTTGCGCTGTCGCTGAAGTTGGTGTCGCAGCAACCCCCGGTATTACAGTATCTTCACCATTGGATACGTTTACCTTTGCTGCAGTCATACTAATCTTAATTTGTACGACGTCCCCATTTTCCATCATAGGTATTCTTAATTCTTTCCCACCATTACAAAGAAAACTTCCTTCAAATGTTTCTAGAATCTTTTTAGTAATTTTTGCCTTAGCTTCTGCGCCTCTTACTGCCATATCTTAATTCCTCTCTTTCTTTACTTTATATATATATTATAACAAAAAATATATTAAAAATCAATCTTCCTTTGGAGACCCACTCTCTGAAGAACCAAAAGGTAGATTTAGAAAAATTGTGAATAACAATCATCACACACTAAGAAATCATCTTCTACTTTACTCATCGCTCCGCACAAGTGTCCCTCATTTGCCTTTAATGCCTTTCCGCAACATACACACTTCTCTTGTATCGACCCAGATGGAATAGCAAAATCCACATTGTATTTATATGGAATATAAGTATAAAACTGCCATTCTTTACAATCCTTTAGCATATTGTCAACTTTATCTATTGTTTGATGTAACTCAGTCATATTTAAAGTTTCAATATAATTGTGTTCATTATAATAACCAACAGAAAGATTAACTGCGGCAATCCCCCATTGTGGTCCAAAGATGCTAATGTCAGTAAATGTTCCTATTTCTGTCTCAAAGCCGTATGATGTAATCTTTTTCTCAAAATCTTTATTATCACATTCGTAATAAACAGCATCTTTACTTCCTCGTCTATCTAGCTGTATCAATGCACGACAATCCTCAAATGGACAGTCTGGGTATTTCTTAACCAAAGTATCCGCTCCAATCCCGCCTCTTTCTTCTAAATCAGTTAGGATTATTGAAGGGCGGTATCCGCGTTCCAATAATTCAATAATTGCGTAGCTCGCGGCTCTGTCATCTGCCCCCAACCCTTCAGGAGACCATAAAACAGTCTCCTTCTGGTCATAATAGAAAGTTGTAGGCGGTTTTGGAAATACCGTATCTATATGGGCACATAGACAGATAGGAAGGCCACCTTCCGCAATTATATACATATTGTTACTAATTATTTTCTGATACCCTTTACTCTTTAGATATTTTATCATTACTTGCTGAAGCTGTGTCTTCGAAATACTGCACAACTTTTTGATAAGATTCAGTCTCATTTTTCCACTCCTTATTTTTTTCTCTTGTAATTATAAGTTCATTATCCTTAAACTTTTGTGATAATTCTTTCATTTGCTGACATAAATTACATTTCTCTTGCATACAACGCTGACCGCATTTTAATCTCTCTGAACCAAAGTGAGGTACCAACCCGCCATTCTGAAAAGGTTCTGTGAAACCTACGATAAGTTTACTCAAATCTCCCATCCATTGTTTGTTGCGGTAAATCTCATATGTAACAGAAAGGCGGTCTTCCGCACCACCTAGTTCAAAAACATCAACATATGGTTCATATAATTCAGTATCTTCGGGGCGAATAAAAAATTTAGAAGAATCAGGAATTACTTCTTTAAACCCAACTTTATATTGAGCGATATTAGGAATAACACGAACTTTAACATTCTTAGATTTACAATATTCTCCAACTTTTATAATATTAAATCCAAGGGATTCTGTGATATAAACTTCAGAAGCTCCCTTCTTAATTAAGCCATATACCTCATCTGCTGTGTTTGCATAGTTAGCATAAAAATAAGGTATTTCTGCGGAATTAAGCTCTTCACGAATTTCATCATGAGCAGCGGTGATACGAACAATACAGTTATTATGCACTCTTTTACACATTTTAATAGTAGGAATAAGAGCATCTTTTTCTTTCTGGGATGGTAAAACATTAATAATAATAGTCTGACCCTCCGTCCAGTTTTCTTTTGTTATCATATCTACAATCCCCGCATTATAATCATAAATAACTTCATCAATAACGTCTTTATATCTGAAGTCTTTGTAATATGGAATACAATATTTCATAATAACTCTCCTTATAAAATATATTTTTTCTTATCTTAATTATACAATAAAAAAAGAGAAATGTCAAATGACATCTCTCTTTTTGTATTAAGATTTTTTACGCTAGAATTACTCTGCTACATCTTCCCCAGACTCTTCGATAGCGTATCCCATCACCTTACGGTTATCAATCTTAATCTGTTCCTTACGAACTACGCCCATCTTTACAAGTTGACTAAGTCGAGCGACAACCTTAGACTTAGTAATCTCTTCGTAGCCCTCAATGGCGTTTACCTGAGCAGTGATCGCATCAACACCCTGAAGCTCAACTGAAAGAACGCTCTCTACTACTGCACGAAGTTCATCACCTTCCGCCTTAGTCTTAGCAGCACGTTCCTGCGCCTTAGCAGCCTTTGCGTCAAGCTGTGCAATAGCTGTATCAGCATATGCGATAACGTCCTCTGCAGTTACCACATCGCCGAAGTCAATGCCATCCGCTGCTGCCTTAATTGCCTCAAGTACCATTCTCTTTGTAATATTCTTTGTCTTTGCCATAATCATAATCTCCTTTTCTTTGAAAAAATGTTTATTTGTTTCTTTATCTTACATATATATTACTTTACCTTAATTAAAATCTTTTCGTTAGACCAAAAAGATGGCTCATACTCAATTTCAACTGATGTTGAGTTTACAGGAACTTGCCAAAATACACTAAAAGATGCTTTTCTTCCTGCTGATAAAGATGAGAAACTTGAACCCTGTGGATTTACTCCATAAGAATCCATGCCATACTCCTTGTTATATGGGTTATTATCAGCATATAACTCAAAACCTGCAAAAGATGCAAGCTCATCTTTATTTCCAGTGTTTTCCATAGTTACATCCATCTTTACATAAGTAAAGCCATCCTTTGCCTCATGCAGAGAATCTGAAAAAGCATTATCAGTCGCTGGCACCTGCCAGTCATACTCGATATTATCTATAGTCATCTTCATATTTGACTTCTCGAATGAGTCGCCAACCTTTAGCTCTTTCTTGTTACCCTTAGCATCTACCTTGCTTGAACTTGAAGAAGATGCCTCAGTCTTACTTGCAGATGAAGATGATGACTTGGAGTCTTTGTGTGTACTGCTAATTCCTACCATAACAATAATAACAAAAATAACACCAAAAATTACCAACCCAATATGCTTTTTCTTCTTTGGTGGCTGAGGTGCCTGCTGAAATGTCTGCTGAGGATTCTTTGTCTTTGCCATAATTATAATCTCCTTTTCTTTGAAAAAATATTTATTTGTTTCTTTATCTTACATATATATTATACTAAAAATTTTGTGAATTTTCAAGCAAGCCTTTTAGGGGCGGCTGCTCTGCTACCCCTAGTTGACTTGTTAAAGTTTAACCGTGAAGTTCATCGCCATCTTTAAGCTCTGCCTTTTTAAGATTATATGCAAGAGTATTTTGCCATTCGTCTTCTAAAGACTGCGCCTCTTTAGATATATAATAGGTATACTCGCGTACATCCCAATAAGTCTTTCTTAAAGTGCAAGGACCAATTCTTTTAAAACGAGAATCCTTCTCCAGACAATTATTACATTTGCAAATAGGAATAAGACCGTCAGGACACTCATTAAAGAATGAATCTTTATCTTCCATCATAATATTATACCAATGGAAATCATCAATTTCATCCTCAAGAGTAGCTTCTACTTCAGCCATTGTCCTAATAAAAGCATTATGATGTTCTAACCCATCAAAACGTTCTCTCCCCCCAAGAGGGAAGAAAGGTTCTCCGCACTCTGGACACTTTTTGATATATCGGTCTACACAATGTTCACATAATGAAACTTCTTCTCCTGTCGAAGAAAGTTTTACATGAACATGTTTTACCAAAGGATCTCTACTCCTACAAAAATCACAGCGGAATGCGTCTAGGCAACTATCACAAATAACCTCTCCAGTATCACAATAGCGGTCATTGTAATCTTCAACGTAGTCATTTTTATATAACGCAGAGTCTCCGCAGCATAAACAAGGTGCCTTTCCACTATATGAAATTACCTTAGTATGATTAACCTTATTTCTTACACACCAATAGTGGAAATCGCTATCATTAAGCATATCATTGTACATACCTTTTGAATCAAAAAGAATATTATGCTTTGTAGCCTTTCCATATTTGATATAACCCTTTGCTCGGTCCATACTATAGGCACCATTGATCCACTTCATATCTTGGTATCTTTCAACCCCAAAACTATAAGTCCAACCAAGATTTTCTTTAGCTAACTCTCGTGTGATTTCAATGACCTTCTTTGATAAATCATCATTGCTATAAGGATATGACTTCCCGCCTACAATTATATCTTTAGTAATATAAATAAGCTGACGCCACTTCTTATTTCCGCACTCATATTCTTCACTGTTTTCTTTAAGAAGACCTTTGCCAAAATAAAATGGGTCTTTATTCTCTAAATAGCAACAAATAACATTGTTACTATTCATCATTTCTACTGTTCCTACATGATAACATCCCGAATTAATCCAAGACATACAAGATGACCAATTAGAGTTATTATCACTCATTGTGACAAAATCAATAGGGTTAATAGAGAATACTAAAGTACCCTTAATCTGCTTATCATTAAGCACAACAGAATGGTCTAGGCGGAATGCCTCAAACTCACAAAGTAAAGAGTCTGCCCCTTCAAGGTCTTTACAGTAAGTTAAGAAACGACCCAAAGCACGAACAGGTTTTGCCCCCTTCTGGATTTGAAGAGTCTTCCGCTGATTTTCTAACTTAAATTTAAATCCACCATAAAATAGTTCATCTTTTAAAAGAGTCTGTACATTAAAGCAGTCATAGATAAAACTTTGCACAGCTCTGTCATTAAACAACTCATGTTCACGTGCCCAATCAAGTAATTCTTCATAAAAATAGTTGTGTTCACGTAATAATTCTCGAAGTTGGCGTTGTAAATCTGCTTTAGACTTATCATAACTAAAATCTACACGGTGTTCAAACTTATTTCCAAGTAATTTATATAACTTAATCTTATTCTTTCCCCAATCATTCAACCAATTATCAACGCCGATAAAACCCTCACGAGTTCCGTATAGATGAATATAATTATTTAATTTAACCTTATCAAGTTCACTAAGTTCATTCACTAAATTAAATGCCATTTTATTCACTCTCCTGCTCTAATTCTAATACAAAATTTTTTATTTCTTCTTTATCGTACCACATGAATTCTTCCCAGCCAGTATCTACATAGTCTAGAGCAAGTTCCAAAGCTGCTCTAGGCGAGAATCCTGCTTCCATAATCTGGGGGATATATTCTAAGACTTTTCTCTTGTCCTCATCGGACTGCATTATCATTGCTTCTGTTCCAAAACTCATATTAAAAAACATTAAATACACCTCTTTCTTATCTTTATTACATATATATTATAACAAATATTTTTTAAAAAATAAAGGCGGGAAGACCATTCCCGCCTTAAAATTCATTAATATGAGTCATAGAAACCGATATAGAAATCATCTTCAGTGTATTCTTCATCTTCATACTGAAGATCTTCTAAAAATATTTTAAGATGATTAATTGCATCAGCTATTTGAGGTAACATAGTATACCATTCCCAAATTGAATCTCCATCTACTTTCCAATTATCCTCTTCAAGGAAATATTTTAATACTTTGTCAATTACAGTAGGAAGATCTTCAATATAAATTCTTTTTGTTGTACCATCTTCCGCAAAACCACACTCAAAGAATTTGCTGCGGATGTTATAACATTTACGAGCATATAAAATTTCATAAGTAGGGTCAGATATATAAGTACCTCTTAAATGGTCAAAGTTCTCTTCCATGAACTTTTTAGCCTTTTCTGTTTTAGGTCGAATTATTAAACCGTTATCTAATCCGATAAGTCAACACTCCTTTCTAAATTATTTATTCTTTTATTATATAAATATTATAATATAATTTTTTATAAAAATAAAGGCGGAAGACATACTCCCGCCAAAATGATCATTAGTTCTCTACCACTGAATATACGAGAGTATCATTTATATACCAAAGAAGATACCTCTCCAAGTTGTATGAATTTAATATAGCGTAACTAACATATATATGATCTTGATCTACATTTGTATAATCTGAAACAAGCTTTTTGAGTGACTTATTACAGCCAACGATAGACTTTTTTAAATTGATATATGTAGTATTATTAGGGCTCAGTTGAGAGAATCCATCAGTTAAGTCCTTTGAATCTGTAGTAATTGAGACAGAAATGGAACACTCCCCATTTTTATCTGTAGAACTTGTCACTTCACAATTAAAGTTCACTGAATCGCCGAAGCTAGCCTGCCCCTGTTTAACAATGGCTTTTTTTACGCGATCAAGAGACTCTTGATCAACCTGAACTTTTTCTGCTGTAGGAGCTACTGTTTCTACCGGGGGAACTACTGTTTCCGTAGAAATTGTATTAATTTCAGGCTTCTTTACTTGTCGCTCAGACTCTTTTTTTTGGCTTCCACCGGAAAAAGCCGATACTATAACAACTAATATCACAAGAGCAATAATTCTGTTTTTTCTACTTTTCATTAACTCCATTAATTTCATTAATTTTTCTCCTTTTACTTTACTTTACTTTACATCTTGTTACGATTGTATTTTTAACCCCTTTATACTCGCTTAATTTCTTGATAGTTCCAGATAAAAAACAACATTCTCCTACTTCAACTTGTATGTCAACAGAAGTAAACCAAATGATTTGATTTCCGCTTTCATCGTTAAATTTAACTATCTGAGACATACCATATTTACCTTCAAACGGATAAATACCGACAAGAGTAACAGGTATGTTCTTTAATCTGTCACCGACAGATCCAATCCATTCAGAGGTTGACACTGGGCGGCTTGCTCGAATGATGCTTTCGACCTTGCTTTTCGCATCAGCATATGGGACATAAGTACCCCATGCGGTTAATTCGTAAAACTCCTCTACATTATGGGCCTCAGTAGCGTCCTCAAACTCGCCTGCTGTAGGTCCATGCCACTTGAGCATAGGGTTATATTTATAACCAGCAGCTTTTAATTCATCTTTGATTTGGTAACTATCTTCTTTTATATAAAGATAAGTATTACCTTCCGCATTAAAACCGTTATCAGAAAGCCATTTTGCTTTCTTAGTATCAAATTCAGCGAGTCTTTTTGCTTCAGCAGCTTCTGCCTTTCGCTGTCTGGTTCTCTCATTATTTCTCTGCATTGTATCATATTCAGCTTTCGTATATAGGCGGATTTCTTTTTGGATATATCCCTTCCCGCCACACTTCAGGCATACTCCGCCATAGGCTGGGTGAGGAACCGGCTGCCCATTCTCAATTCTTGTTACAAATATACCTTTTATACAACGATCACATTTACATCTTGCTATTGTTACCATCTTGCCTGCTTTATTGAGGTAAGGCTCACCTATAAGTTCAAACCCTTTATAACTATCTGCTACAAAATACTCTGTCATAAAGAACACCTCTTTCTTATCTTTTATCTTTATTACATATATATTATAACAAATATTTTTTAAAAAATAAAGAAGGGTATAAAATTTCTCTTTTTAATACTTAACCAAAATAGTATATGATTGTTGCATCTGCATAAACTTCGTGTTCAAGCAGATAATTGTATAACCAGAGGCTACCGTCATACTTATCATCCCACTCACAGAAGAACATATCTCCGTCGTCAGCGTCCTCTGGGCGAACTATCGCGAAATCTTCTGGCATAATATTTTTTCTTTCAAGTTGCCACTTTTCGTAGGCAGTAATCCACCCCGCACGCAAATTAGGGTGGTACTTAGTAAACCACTCACAGAATTCACCTGCAGTGATATAACTGAAACCGTAAAACAACTCCCCTTCTTCGTAGTCATTTACAATAGATTGAGGGAGATCGCCTTCTGGTAACCCAGCATGAGAAGGAAGAAAATCATACTCCCTATCACAGTATCTCTTTTGAAGGTTGTCAAACCACTTAGAATTACAACCATAATAAATATCTTCCGCAATCATTTCTTTACCTTTTACAATACTTAAAATAATATTTGACATTCGCAATTACCCCTTTCTGCTACTGACTGATGGCATAAATACAAATACGAGCAACTTTATTACCATACTCGTTTGTGTATGTATCAATACTAATAGGCTTTACTCCGTCTGAATCTTCTTCAGCGATTTTCCAATCTACTATAGTCCATGGAATATCATAAGCAGAGCCTTTAAATACAGGTTCATCCTCAGAAGGTTCATTATCTGCGTAAATAATTACATCAACAAAAGGTTCAACTACTTCTAACCAGTCTCTAATTCTCATATAAACATCTCCTTCCCGCAATTACTGCCAAATGCTATCACTGATGAGGTCATCCCAGAAATGTATTTCCTCTACATAATCAACGATAATATAGCCGACTCCATCAATTTCACAAAAATCACCAACATCACCGAGGTACTCATCTGTGCAGATAGGGTCTTCTTTCTGTACATCATCAACTGAACTCTTTAAAAAATAGTAAAACATCATTTCCATACACAATACCTCACTTTTTCTTTATCTTTATCTTATATATATATTATAACAAAAAAATTTATTAAAGTCAAAGGCGGGAAGGAAGCCCGCCTTATTCTTAGCTTTCTTTTAAGCCTTCCAAGTGTACCCACAGTTCTGACATACCCACAGGGTCTTTTGCTTATTAACCACTTTCTGTTTCTTTCTACCAAAAATTGCAAATATCAAAGCAGGCAGTGTAAATAATAACCACTTAATTGGAACCCACCAACATCCAATACAAAGCCACCAAATGATACTGTGATGCTTATCCTTAAGGGTGGTAGTGTTAACAACCTGTGCATTTACATTTTCGCTATAACACTTAGGACATACCATTGAATCTATTCCTCCATTTTCTTAAAAATTCTGAATGACATTTAAGTTTCCACCACAAGAGCAGTGATAAAATTCAATATTTTTAATGATCTTTCCTGCTCTGTGGTACTTTCCGCACACCTTTCCGCATTCTTTGCACACAACGAAGTACTTATATACCTGTGCTTCAGACACTTCCTTATCTAACTCTACTTCTGTTGTTGTTCCGTCATTTGTAGTGCCAAGTCTCGCACAGACTCTCTTAAAGTAAGCATTATGTCCTTGTCTATCTCCTGTTTCAATACAAGCGATAGCATGAGCACACTCATGAAGGATTACGTCCTGTATGCATTGCATTGTTGAAGTTTCAATAAACTTGCGAGAAAACTCGATGCGGTAAGGAAAAACCTCCTCCCCGCTTCTCTTATACATACATCTTCCAAGAGTTCTTGTTATTCTACCATTAATAGCAATATCAATATCAAAATATGATAAATCCAATCCCGCAACCGCAAAAGCGTCCTTACATCTTCTTTCAATCTCTTTTAATGTCATCATCAATAATACACCTCTTTCTTTTTTCTTTATCTTATATATATATTATATCAAAAATTTTTGAGAAAATACAGAAAGGCTAAAAAGCCTTCCTGTATGTTTTACCAATCAAAGCTTGAATAATCTAAGATGCAAGGAGTTCCATCTTGACGGACTCCAAGATTTCCTCTATGTAAATCGTCAATTCCCTCATCATGAATGAAATCGAGTAGGCGGTTTACGAGGTCATCTCCATATACTTCATATGCAACAGCGAGCCAATCTGTAGAAAGTTCGCTCTCAGTTTGTTCTGCCTTTTCAACACTACCCTTAGAAGGAGTAGGCTTCCAACCATGGTACCAGTTATTTACTTTTTCAGATACATAGATTGGTTTATTATTCTTAGAAACACCGACATATTTAGTTGAAGCGAAAAACATTTCGACTCCTGCGGCAACCGCATCTGCATAAACAGAAGTCTCAATCTCACAGTAGTTATTATCATATAGAGTAAAAGAGAAATCCTCCTCATCTTCGCCATCAAATTCATCCCAGTCAACTTCTTGCCACATACCGTCAAATGGAATTTTTACAACTTCTTCTTCGTTTAAAGAGAAAACAAATTTAGAAACTCCAGTTGCTACTGAATTTTGTTGTTCTTCAGGAAGTTGGTCAATTACTTCCCAAACTTCGTCAGTATAATCTCCCATTTCGTCCTTGCCGAATCTATCTGGGATATCCATATTCATAACATCTGATATTGTCATATAAGAACACCTCTTTCTTTTTATTTCTTTTTCATTTGATATATATATTATAACAAAAAAATAATAAAAAATAAAGGGGAATAAAAGCATTCCCCTTATTCATTATACCCTGAATAATCTAATATAACTACCCCTCCATCATCGCGGATACCCAAATTGTTTGTGCGTAAATCCCAGATATCATGTTCTGAAACAAAAGAAACAAGAAGATTAACCTTGTCTGCGCCATAAAATTCTATAGCTGCCGCAAGCCAGTCTACAGGTAGCCCAATTTTATATTCCTTTTTTTAGAGTTCTTGCTTTTGTGCGGGAGCCCTCTATTTACGGTATTTTAATTATTTCTATATTCAATAAATTCCTCTCTTACGTTACATTTATCACACTTATAAATATAATTTGTAGAATAGCGATGACCTATAGCCTGTTCGTATACCCACTTCCCGCCGCACGAATGATAACCATTATTCCATTTATCCTTATCTCGATTAACATCTATCTGAATAGTTCTTAGTATTAGAAGAACTATGATAGCAATAAAAACTACAGTTACGCCAATAGCGGATAAGATATCCAAGAACCGATCTTTCATTATATTATTCTCCTTTTTTATATCCCTTTACTTTTGATATATATATTATAACAAATTTTTTTGAGAAAATAAAGAGCGGAACAAAAGACAGATAAAAATGCGGGAGGCCCGCCTCGATACTGCATTGAAGCCAGGTTCCCGCACACACTTATGAATTTGGTTTCCACTCATCCCAAGAAAGCCAAATTCGCATAGGGACTTGCAAACCCCATAAACAAGCTAAAAGATATTCGCCTTTTAGAGCGTATATAATACCCAACAAAAGACAACACATAACGAGTATGGTGTTTGCAATAAAGTTACGAATATTAATTTTTCCTTTCATTTTATCCTCCTTTCTCTATTTATTAGGGGATACCCTTCCCGCATCTTCATTATGCTTCTGTTCCCCTGTAAAAATATGGGGCGTATCTCTGGTTCGGAGGGTGGCCCCGAAAGTGCGACCGTCACGATTTTTGACGAGTAATGTAATATAACTCTTTCTATTTTTATTATATGAAATTTTTTTTGTGTTGTCAATGGTTGATGCTTTAGAGTTGCTTAAGGTTGATTTATTTAAAAAAATATTATATAATATTAATATAAGAAATATTAAAAGGAGATATAATATGGATTTAATGTTATTGATGATTTTAGGTTGCGTTTTTGGGATTGGTTTAGCTTGTATGGCGGCTTCCAAGAAAGAAAAAAGAAGAGAGAGTGAAGAGAGAGAAGAAAGAGAAAAGAGAGAGAAAACAGAAGAGAGAGAAGAGAATAAAAATGAAAGTGAGAGTGAGAGAGGTGTAGGGCTTTCCGCACTTATAGTATTTATTATTATAGGTTACCTTATTGCTGCTCTATTGTTAGGCGGGAAGGACATGATACAAGGGGGAGCTGAAGAGACCTCTCAGACAGAAAGTACAGAATGGATGCAGCCTTAAAAGGTTGCATCTATATTTGCGGGGAGGCTTACAGAAGTGACGGTTTCCGTATAATATTTTGTTTAAAATTTTCTAGTGTTCTGTTTAAATTTTTCTAATAGTTTGTTTAAATTTTTTGTTTAAAAATTTCTAGTGTTTTGTTCAAAAATTTCTAATATTTTGTCTAAAAATTTCTAATATTTTGTCTTATTTATACAAGGACAATGTTTGTTCATCGCAAACAAAGTATTTTAATATATAAATGTAAGGAGGATAAAAATATGTTAAAAATTCAAACAGATTCACGACAAGTTCCAAGTATTGAGCAGTATACTGCTGATAAGAAATATCATGATCTTTTATATGGAGTATTGCAAGAAATGTCGTATGGAGAGAAATTACCTGGAGATGATATAATAAGTCGATATGTAAATAAAAAGGACTTTACTTATCAGAGTTTAGGGGACAGAATAGGACTTAAGAGAGTTACCGCATCTAAGTACTTTAATCATTTAATTGAATTAGGATTAATTGAAGAAGATGTAAAAGGTAAAAGATATAAGTTATTGTATTTAGATAAAAGTATTGCAACTCTTATTCCTTTTGAGACGTTAAGAAAGTTAAATAATTCTTTAAATCATAATGCTATATCTGTTTATGTTTATTTATTAAAGAGATATATTGCGGCGGGTGAGCAAGAATATATTTATACTCGAAATCAGTTAAAAGCATTTTGTGGTATAGCTATTAATACTAATTCTAATGATGAAGTTATTTCTGATATACTTCAAGTACTGGAGCTATTGGGGTTGATTGAGAGAAAATATGTTCAGACAGAAGATAATAGAACTATAACTTATATTACTTGTGTGCGAAATCGAATTAAGGAAATTGAACATTGATATGAGGGGGGGTACCGTATTACAGATGTTCAAAAATTTCTAATGGTTTGTCTAAATTTTTCTAAGAGTAATAAGGAGTTTTGTTCAAAAATTTCTAGTATTTTGTCTAAAAAATAGGTACCTATTAAATAGAAATAGAAGAGCTTAAATAGAAATAGATACGTTATTAATTATCTGTCGCTTCGCTCCAGATAATTAATAACTTAGTCGCGGGAGTAAAACTTTTACAATTAGACAAAAATTGACTTTTGTAGCTAAATCTATAGATGAATTAGTTCCAGTTGACGTTAAGTAATAAGATAAATATATAAAAATAACCATTTTATTACGACTCGTAGCATTTAAAAATAACCATTTTATTACGAACGTCTTTATAGAACCTAATAGTTTTTTATCCTAATAGTTTTAATACGAAATAGCACTGCGTGAGTTCGTTTTGCTGGGGTAGGTATCTTAAATTGTTTTAATGGAAGGAGATAGTAATGGATTGTAACAGATGTGAATATCTTAACATAACTGAAGATGAACAGCGGGAGATGGGTAATAAGAAAGGGCATTACTGTAAGAAATATAATAAGCCTGTGTATCATTGGGGGAGTGATTATTGTTTGCATCCAGTGAAGGAATGCGATAGAGAAGATGAACTTATATGTATATTAGATGATAAAGGAAGCGTATTAAGTTATTATCGTAAGTAGGGGGTATGTAGCGGAGCTGTAATAGGGGGCAGTAAGGGTATAATAGAGTAGATAGGGGGCGTGGGGTTTCTATGTAGGAGGTGTATACCCTATAGATACCCTGTAGATGCCCTATGCCCTGTAGTCTAGTATACCCTAGTATACCATGTA
>Ga0247611_10006080_pt1 | contig 15631 bp, 8 predicted proteins | sample 177DNAGHGhighgp2_FD_192422 | JGI IMG/M metagenome (GOLD analysis project Ga0247611, IMG submission 192422) | Sheep rumen microbial communities from Palmerston North, Manawatu-Wanganui, New Zealand - 1770 DNA GHGhigh gp2 | ecosystem: Host-associated > Mammals > Digestive system > Stomach > Rumen ...
AAAGTTCCGGGTATGCGCCTATATCAGTCCCAACGGCGTTGGTTATCGCTGCTGGCTGACTGTTAGGCAAAACACATGGAACAAGTGCGGCTTGTTCTGCGATGTGAACAATAAGGACCTTGCAGTGCTGACCCATGGATGCAACTTGCCATGGGACTATTCTGAAATGAGTGCGCATGATAACGCTTTGCGCATCATCCAGGAGTTTCCCGTGCTCTCTCGATATGCACTCGGTAGTGATCCTGAGTATGTGAAGTGGTTCCGGCTTGTAGTGGAACAAGCCCGCAATGGGCACTATATATTTGCATATGAGGAATACACAAATGCGCTTAGGGATGGCTATACTCTGTTAACCATGGTGAGCGGTAAAGGCTTACCACTTCCACCCGTTGGCGACAGTGAAACCCAAACGATGTATTGAAACCTCCCACATTCCGGCCGATACCCGTTCAATTCCGGAGTAAACCCGTTCACTCGGCGAAAGAAAACGGAGCATGCTGTTCACTTCATCCTATTTTTCTGTACTGAAATTTGATTGAAACTCACTTTTTCTCATGGGGAAATTTGGTATTGTCAAGGAAAATTGCGTAATTTGCGCTGCGTAAAATATGAAGTGACGATATGAAACTGATAAACAATCCTTTTGTGACCTATGGGTACAAGGGTGCAGAGTACTTTTGTGACCGCCAGGAAGAGACCCGCAAAGTGATGACTGGCCTCAACAATGAGCGTAACATCACTTTGATAGCCCCCCGCAGGATCGGTAAAACGGGCCTCATCCACCATGTGTTTGCCCAAATCAAGGAGCAGCAACCTGATGTGTGCTGCTTCTACATCGACATCATGGCTACCAAGAGCCTGGAGCAATTTGTGCAACTGCTGGCCCAAAACGTGTTGGGCAAACTGGATTCCCCGACTCAAACGGCCCTGCGAAAAGTCTCGGAGTTCTTCAGCAACTTCAGGCCGACGGTGACGTTTGATGCTCAAACCGGTATGCCAACGTTCTCGCTCGACATCGCAGTCCACCAGGAGGAGCAATCGTTGCGCCGCATCTTCGAGTACTTGCAGCAATCGGGCAAACGGTGCTACATCGCCATTGACGAGTTCCAGCAGATCACCAACTACGCTGGAGCCAATACCGAAGCATTGCTGCGATCCTATATCCAGTTCATGCCCAACGTCTATTTCATCTTCGCCGGTAGCCAGCAGCACATGATGAACGAGATGTTCATTTCTGCAAAGCGCCCCTTCTTCCAGAGTTCGCAGATCATCAACCTGGGAGAGATTGACGAGACGGCCTACCATGAATTCTCGGCCAGATTATTTGAGCGGCAGGAAATGTCCCTGCCCGCACCTGTATTCCACTACATGTACGAGAAGTTGGATGGGCAGACTTGGTACCTGCAGGCCATCATGAACCGCATCTATGCCAATCATGCCGTCGATGTCATCAGCCAGACCGAGGTTGACCAGGCCATTGAGGAGTTGATCGACGAGAATGAGACCGCTTTTGAGAACTATTACTCATCCCTGACCAACAATCAATGCGCCCTGCTGCTGGCCATCGCCCGCGAGCGCCAAGTGAAAGCCCCGATGGCCAACGAATTCAAGAAGAAATACCGCTTGCCCGCATTGAGCAGCATCAAAACCGCCCTCACAGCGCTGATCGACCAGCAACTGATTTACCAGTACCACGGCAGCTACATCGTCTATGACCGCTTCTTCGGCATGTGGCTGAGGCAACGAGTCACCGTGTAAGCATGATGTACAAGATGATGAAGAAAGTTAAGATTACGATTCTCAAGACGACGCTCAACGAGGAGTTGGCGCGTGAGTATGGTGCCATTGGCATCAAGGCTTGCCCGATGATGAAGGAGGGCGATGTGTTCATGGCGGACTATGCCAAGCCTGAGGGCTTCTGCGACGAGGCGTGGAAGGCGATTTACCAGTATGTGTTCGCGCTCGCCCATGGTGCGGGCAGCGACCTGTTCTACTACGGAGACTGGATCCGCAAACCCGGTGTCGCCATCGTGAGCTGCAACGACGGCCTGCGCCCCGTCATCATGAAACTCGAGGCCACCGACATCGACGCCCACCTGGAATACGTCCCAGTAGATAGATGACCAAAACTGTAACAGTTTGCACCGTTTTTGCTGTAACAGTTTCATCCGTTTTTTCATAAAGCAAAGAGTCATGAAAATACAGTTTGCATCCGATTTGCACCTGGAGTTCCGCGACAACTGGCGGTACTTGAGAGACAATGGCCCCATGGACGTGAAGGGCGATATCCTTGTCTTGGCCGGTGACACGGGTTACCTAGGCGACGACATGTACAGCGTGCATCCGTTCTGGAACTGGGCATCCGAGAACTTCGAGCAAGTGCTGGTCGCGTTGGGCAACCACGAGTTTTATAAATACTACGACCTGAAGACGATGCAGGACGGACTGGTGGGCGAAATCCGCCCCAACGTCCATTACTACTATAACAAGGTCGTCACGATCCAGGATGTGGACTTCATCATTTCCACCCTATGGGCACATATCGACCTGGACGACGCCTTCGTCACCGAGCGAGGTGTGGCCGACTTTTACCGCATCGTCTATGGTGAAAACCTGCTGCGGTATTCCGATTTCAACCGCGAGCATCAACGCTGCCTCGACTTCATCAAGAAGTCCGTCAGCGCCAGCAAGGCCAAGCACAAAGTCGTTGTCACCCACCACGTCCCATCCTATCAACTGGTCGCTCCCAAGTTCCAAGGCAGCCGCATCAACGGCGCATTCACCGTCGAGCTGGCCGACTACATCGCCGACAGCGGAATCGACTATTGGATCTACGGCCACTCCCATCGCAACATCGACAAAACCATCGGCACCACCCGCTGCCTCTGCAACCAATTCGGCTACGTCTCCGACAACGAACACCTCACCTTCAATCGAGGAAAAATCATTGAATTGTGATCCCCAAACAGAGACTGCTGCTACAAAGTGCGACGACTGATGGCTTCTAGTAAATACGAGCAAACAGGGTGAAAAAGCCATGACCTCTCTTCCATAGCATCAACGTCCGATTCTCTCTGAGTCAATTGTCCAGATCAAGAATGGTGACATCCCTGTCGATGATCTCACACTGCGTCGACAACTCATCGACTTCTATTCAGAACTCATATCGGCCTGTGATCAATAATTAATTGGTTCATAGGTCGATAGCTTTATGAGCACTAAAACGCGCCTTAAAAAAGGCATTTTGGCATGGTTTTTGCCCTTTTAACATTGTGCAACAATCTGTAGCAAAATTTTCAAACACTGTGGTTTTTTGTAGTAATTTTTGCAATCTGTTTGAAAATTTGTTGTATTTTTGCACTTGGTAAGGTTCAATGAGTCAAACAAAGTTGTACCCCGCCTGAATCTTCACCTTTAGTTGTTCCGCTCTTAATACATGCGGACATTTTTGGAGAGTCATTGTGTATACCTTGAGATAAACCTTATAGTAGTAAATTACTGTAACAATATGGCATATTCATTAATAGCAAACTCTGGGATTCAGTTGTACACGTCCCGCATTGTCATTGATTCAAATGCCACATCAAAGCACTTGTTTCACGAGTGGTTTGATGAGGATCAGGTTGAAACTAACATTGAGGTAGTATTCCAACTACCAGAAAGCAAAAAGGTCGTCGCGCTGAGTGATCTTGAGCGTTACCGCTTCATTTCAGATGAAGGAAAGCTCATAGTAAGCGAAGAACAAGTTCTGGCGGTTCCCGATCTCCGTATAATCTACGATGGTGGAGACATACAGGATCTTGAAGGAATATTCGCCATGAAGTTATCAGACCGCCGTTGCCAGGTCGACAAGTTGATAAACCAATGGTTGCCATTACCCGTTTTTGAACTTGACTTAACAGGAGAGTTTAAACAAGGGCCATACAACTGGTGTCGCTGTAAGATTATTCCCCAATCAAGCAATAATGGTAAAACCATAGCTGACGTATTGCTCGCGTTTGATACAAGAGCACTGTATCAAGCAGATAATGATGTTTATGCCGAATGCCCAATCTTTGATAGTGTCACAGAAAAAAGCAAGGATTTCAAGTTGTGCGATCGCATTTCGTATCTCATGGATTTCTGCTCAGGTAATAATTCTTGGGTAAAGAGTTATCTAATGCAACTTGTACACGGCGTTACTGATGTTGATGATATCATAATTAATAAGAACGAGCAGGATTATCGATATGCGTTCCTGGCATCTTACTTCCTCCTTGTTGAATACTTGCAGAAGTCTCTTGACTTGCCAATATTTAGATTGATTAGAGATCGGAATATCGAAACTGTCAATGTTGAAATGGCTATTGATATAGGCAACTCAAGAACTGCTGCTGTGCTGTTTGAGAATGGGGATTTTACAAAAGTAAAAGCCCTTCACTTGCAGAATTTCTCGAAACCTATAGTTAACGGTTCATTAAATCGTTCTGATGAATCGTTTAACATGCGTCTTGCATTCCAAAAAGTGTCTTTCGGCGAACATATCTTGGAAGGGTCCAAACAGTTTATTTGGCCAAGCCTCGTAAGACTTGGCAGTGAAGCAGAATACCTTACTCACCTAACCACGAATTTTGCTGAAGGCGATGAGGTTCTTTCAACGTATTCTAGCCCAAAACGATATTTATGGGATTTTTCTCCTCGCAAAGAAGAATGGCGGTGCGTTAAGTCCAGTCAAGACGAAAAACTTGAGCTTCCTTTAATCGAGGGCATCAGCAACTATTTTAGGGATGACGGAAGTGTCGAAGGTGATGGTTTGGGTTACGGTCTCCACTATTCACGTCGTTCTCTGATGACTTTGGCTTTCATGGAAATCTTGTCGCAGGCTAGGGTTCAGATTAACACCAATGAGTATAGAGAGTTCAATGGGAAACTTTCATTCCCCCGCCGTATCAATAAGATTATCTTGACTTGTCCCACGGCGATGTCAAAGAGGGAGCAACTCTCACTCCACAACAGTTTGAAAGAGGCCCTCTTTATTCTTGAACGATTTGGAATTTACACTGATGAAACCCAAATCTCAAATAAAGTTCAAGTAGTCCCAGATTTAGAACACCAGAGTGAAGATAATCCACAATGGATCTTTGATGAAGCAACTTGCTCTCAATTTGTCTATATGTATAGTCAATTCAAGGAATCCTACAAGAATAATAGTCTTGAGTTTTTCAATCTTTATGGCAAGAAGCGCCTAAGTGATAATGGAGAGGAAAAGGACTCGGTTATCATAGGATCACTTGATATCGGAGCAGGCACAAGCGATATTATGGTTTGTAAGTATGAGTACAACGCAGTGAATACATCACGCTTCAAACCAGTCCCTCTGTTTTGGGATAGTTTTGACTACGCGGGCGATGATATGATGCGTGTCCTCATTTCAAATATCCTGATCCAAGGTGATACTGGCGCTTTAGAGAAAGAGCTGTTGAAACGTGGACTTGATGAGAAAGATGCCCGAGGCAAGTTGTATAAGTTCTTTGGAGAAGATCATAATACTTTATCATTCCGGGATAGACTACTAAGGCGCGATTTTAACCTCCAAGTATTGATTCCCATTATTTATCATTTCTTGGATCTTCTTGCTAATGAGGTTGAATATCGAGAAGTTGACTACGATGAAGTCTTTACTGAAGATAAACCAAGCCAGGATGTATTGACGCAGTTTAAGCAAACATTCGGATTTGAATTAAACGAGATAAAATGGGTTTATGATAAAGACCAAATGTCACGCAATATCGAAAGAACACTAAATGGACTTCTTGAGAATATTGCAACAATCATGTATGCTCATGATTGCGACATCATTCTTCTTTCTGGTCGTCCGTCTTCTCTGCAACCGATAAAAGATATATTCCTTAAGTTTTTTGCGGTTGCTCCCAATCGGCTTATCGTACTCAATAAGCATCATATAGGCAAGTGGTATCCGTTTGCAGACGAACATGGTTTTATACATAACTCAAAGAGCATTGTGGCTATCGGTGCAATGGTCGGTTACTTAGCATCAAGTACTGGCCGTTTGACTGATTTCTCACTCGACTTGAGTGAGCTTGGCGCTCGCATAAAGCCAACCACTGATTACTTTGTAGTAAAAGACGCAATGGTAAATTCCAATAAATCGTTTATCACACCTGAAACATCTTCAGGTATGATAACTGTCAACTCATTCCCTGTCTATATTGGGTGTCGCCAGTATGACATGAGACTCTATCCAGTTAGGCCGTTCCTGGTTCTTGATTTGAATAGAGATTCTATTATGAGTAGAATGAGGTCTCAGTACCCTGATAATAGTGAAGGAGAGCTTGCAGAACGAGTTAATAACTACTGCGAGCGACTAACTGAGAAGGTGCCAATGATGTTTACTTTGGAACGAGAAGATTTCGACGAAGACAAGGAGCGTCTTGTTATTTCAAGTGTTGAAAACTCTTTTGATGATAACATCTCAGTTTCCGATTTCAGTCTTACCGTTCAGAGCCTCAATGACCCTGATTGTTATTGGTTAGATTCAGGAGCCTTTAATATTAACATTTCATCAAATCAGTAATTAGTTTGTTATGGATTCTTCAAATATTACCTCACGAATTAAAACGATAGAGCAAGCTCTGCAGTGGATCGGAAACGTTCCCTCATCAGAAAAGCTTTCGTATCAGGAAAAGCTTGTTAATCTTCGTCGTGAATATAAGAAGATTAGGTTTGCAGTAGAAGAACGCCCGTCAGTAGCTGCATTTGGTGAAAGTCAAATGGGTAAATCGTATTTGGTCAGTGCGATGCTATCTTCACCAAATACTCCTTTTTCGGTCACTGATGGGGAAAAATCATATCATTTTATTGATGAGATTAACCCGAGTGCTCCTAATTCAACCATTGAAGCAACTGGTGTTATCACGCGTTTCACAACTCAGAAAAGCGTGATACCCCATGCACATTTAAGGGCACAGCTGCTCTCAGTTGCCGATATCGTTTTAGTGCTCAGTGAAGCTTACTATAACCAGGTTGACTATTCTCATGAGAGCATTATTAGTGCTGAAGATATTAATCAAAAGCTCAATTCTGTTGCGATAAGAAATCAAATAACAGCTTCCGCTATTTTGGATGAGGACGACTTGATGGATATTCGAGATTATCTTCAAACCTCATCGATACAAAAGAAGTGCCACGCTCAATTAAGCTCAAATCTATTTGATTTTTTGCTTCTCAACATTAATCATATTTCTCAAGATCAGCTGATTGGTATTCTCAAGTTGATTTGGAATGATAATTCTGACATCAATCGACTGTTTGATGACCTTATCAACACATATAGCAAGATAAACTATAAGCAAAATGTGTTTGTGGAATTCAAGAGTGTACTGAAAAAGCATGGCACTTTGCTTGACGTAGCTCGACTGGATGAGATGTACAGCGAGCCAGAGGTAAGCGGCAGCGAGTATATTAGCAATGCTAATGTGATGATAAATGACAATGAAACAAAGGAATTGCCAAAATCATTCTTTAGCGCACTCATTGCTGAATTGACCTTTACGTTGCCAGCATCAACAAGCAATGAGCGGGAATTCCTTAAAGATATCGATATCTTAGATTTCCCAGGAGCTCGCCGCCCAGAACAAATTAAAGAGACCAAATTATCAGAAGGCAAGAATCTCTCTACCGTACTTCGTCGTGGTAAGGTCTCATATCTGTTCAACAAGTATTCAAAGTCAAAACGTATAACGGCGTTATTGTTCTGTCATAACAACAACCAGAGCGCTGAAAGTGCCATGGGCTCGGTCTTGACAGATTGGATTAACAATAACGTTGGTGATTCTGCCGCCAAGCGTGAAACCTTCATTCAGAATTCAATGGTCTCTCCACTTTTCATTATTGGAACGTGGTTCAATAAAGACCTGGACTATCAAAACGAGGCTATTGGTGATGCTGACAGGTTAAACGAACGATGGCAACGCCGTTTCAATGTCGTTCTCGAGAAGGAAGTGTTGAAATCTGCCGATGTTGCAACACATTGGTTTAATGAATGGACATTGAGTGTTCACGCATTCACTAATATATTTATGCTGCGTGATTATAAATACTCAACAGCAATCTTCAAGGGATACAATCCTGAAACGAGGCAAGCAGAATCAGAAGAAATCATTTACGACAAGTATCCTAACTTTTTAATGGACTTGCGTGCCTCTTTCGTTAATAATCCCTTTGTTCAGCTTCATTTTACAAATCCTGGGCAAGCATGGGACAGTTCAGCAACAGTTGGGAATGATGGCACAAAACCTATTATAAAGTCTCTTTGTGACCTGGCTCCGAATGCAGCCTCCGCAAGAGCCCAAAAATTGTCCTCTGATTTCAAAGCACAAGATAAAAAGCTCACAGCTTTGCTAGAACAATATTACCATCCGGAGGACAATGACCAACAACTGAAACAAGCAAAAAAACAAGCTGGAGAGGCATGCTTGCTGATAGACAAGAATCTCGGAAAGGATCCGTATTTCTTTGGTCGTTTGATCGGCAAGATGATGATTAGGGAGACTGAATTGTATGAACTCATCCATAAACAGTTGTTGGGTGCAGAGTTAGCGCCATCGATGAGAAGCGAAGAGTCTAGCATCTATATGGGTGCAGGTTTGGATGCATCTGTTTCTGATGAGGAAAATATAAGCAGGCTCTGTGATTATCTTGGAGCTGATGATAAAGATGATTGTGCAGAGCTGCTTCTTGAGCAAGGTATAGATATTGATAAGCTGCTTGCCCAAACAAGAATGGTCAGCAGCGAGGAGAACAACCTTGTCTCTATCGTTGAGCAGCAATGGCATGAAGATTTTCTTGCAAAGAGGTGTTCAGCTGCAATAAAGGACAAATACTCACCTATTGATACGATTATCAGTAAATTATGGACGCTTTACCAAGTATTAAATGTTCATGATATACTTGTTGAACGCGTCCGTTACTACATGCGCAATTTGACACGTGAAGAGAGCGTGAGCATCATCGCTGATTATTTGGCTATGCAATTGAATGCTTTTGTCAACAGCTTCGGATATGAATTCTTACCTGTTGAAGAAAGAAAGAATATTTCTCTACAAAACGAGAGATTGCACTTAGGCCTCAATGAGGAGGTACTATCGAAAGGAAACGAAAAAGAGGGATTGACGTTATTGGCCGACTTAGACAAAAAGAACGATCTTCTCTCTAATGGTGGATTTTCTAAGGAAAAGCGTAACTTCTTATTGAGATACCCACAATACAAGGGCATGTGGCAGTGGCAACAAAAATTGAGATTTGGATATGCATATGCGTGCAAACTTCCCGATTATGATCCTGTTGCTAATGCTAATCTCAAGAAAATCATTGACCAAATTAATTGAAGCTAAGCTATGATTAAAGGTAAAGTCAAATTATGTGAAACGCCAATCAGTGCTTTCAGTATTGAGAAGGTTAATGATGCGCCATTTTTTGAGCGATATAATGAGTTTGTTCATGTGTTCAAAGTAAATGGCATTGAGGACGTTGAGCAACTTTTTGCACAACCTCTTTACAATCACACCACTAAGAAGATTGAATGGTTCATTCCAACTCCAGACGGTGAGTTCCCCCTTAAATTCTCAAGCCTAAGTGAGGATGAGAAACCTCAATATGAGGCGGTGTTGGCTGAAACGCTCAATCGATTGAAATCTATTAAAGATGGTTTAACCAGACCTATCGATTCTGTCTATTTTTCATGTGCCCTACGATATTTAGACAGTGTTAAGGACTATGTCTATTGTCACAATGGTCAAATCACCTTTGGACTTTGGGGCATGAGTGTTAGAAGCGGCCATGACCTAAGTACAGTCATTACAGATAGTATCACAGACCATCGTATACATAAAGTCATATTCAAGCTTGAAGGTAATGGTGAAATCATTGGCAAGAAGGAACTTCATCGGCGCCATAATCATTTACTTGAGAGCACGGAGATTCCGACAATTCAACCCGCTCCAAGATATGATTTCGTTAAATGGTTACCGAACAATCCTCAAGGTCATAAAGTCACAGAAGACATCGTATTTACCGCAATTTGCCAACATTGTGGAAAATACCTTATTACATTCGAGCCTGGCGACAATGGCGAGTTGCAAGGCAATACTTCTGTTGAACTTAATGAAGGTACCAAGCTTTTTGAAACGGCTCTTCCTACTCCGGTACCCAAAGAGGGTTATGAGTTTAGAGGATGGAACCCCGTGATAGATTCAAGTACAATTGTGGATAAAGACCAAACATATTCTGCCGTCTTTAAAGAAATCCATTCGATTCCCCCCGTCCCTCCAATTCCACCCAAAGCGTCCCACAATATTCATTTCGATGCCGGTGAGAATGGATCATTGCCTAATGATTATTCAGATTACTCTGTAGAGCATGGTAGCACGATTCCTTTTGCTCAAATTCCACTGGTTCAACCCAAAGAAGGAAAACGCTTTGTTGGTTGGGACAGGCCAACTACCGACCCTATAAATGAGGACACTACGTTTAAGGCCTTGTACGAAGATGAACCAGCTCCTGTGCTTTTGCCATGGTATAAACGTTGGTGGGCATGGTTCACTGGCAGTGGTTGCCTTAAATGGCTATTATGGCTATTGCTCGCCATCTTGTTGTTAGCATTGCTATCAGCATTACTTCGATCATGCACTGGTGCATCCTTCCTGCCTGGATGTACACGTGGTGGTGTAGATCCCATCTCACAAATTACCTATCCTGATGGAAGTCGTGGCGATGATAATGGTTTTGTTAAACCCATTACGGGTAATGATGGCAAATTGCCCGTTGGCGATGACAGAATAGTTGCACCAATTAGAGATGAAGATGGCAATTTACCACCCATTGAGTCCAATCCTGGTGTCCCCGATGTAATCGCGAATAGACTGTTCTTGTTCTTGGAGAACGAGAATGATGATATCGATTCTTTTGCTCAAGACTTCAAGAAAGCTTATCCAGGCGACCAATACCAAATCATTGGTTTCGATCGAGATGTCAAGTTACTTGTCGTCCAAATTCCAGAGAATGAACGGGAATCGATTAAACAGTCAATTAATAGCCGAATACCGAATCATCAGTTCTTTGTCTTCGATGAAGAGGTATATGAACTCAATGGCTATGTAAATGATAATGTGGTTGATCCTGGCTGGCATCTCAAAGCCATTCACCTCAAAGAAGGCTGGGCAATTACCCAGGGGTCAAAGGATGTAAAGGTTGCTGTTGTTGACGATGGAATAGACGCATCACATGATATGTTTAAGGGTCGCATCAGCAATGCCTATAATGTTTACACACAAAACAACAAATTGGGTGTTGGTGATGGTCATGGAACCCATACGGCTGCGCTTGCGGCTGGTAGTGCTGATTTCTATAGTAAAGGTGCTGCGGGTGTAGCTCCTGGTTGTCAAATCATCCCCGTACAGGTGTTTGACAACAAACAATGCCCGCTTTCTGCTCTTGTTGCTGGCATCATGTATGCTATTCATCAAAATGCTGATGTAATCAACGTCTCTGTTGGACCAAACTTTAAAGGCTTGAATGTCCTACCAGTACCCGAACAAGAAAGAATTGCCAACACACAGTTTAAGAATGTTGCCATGCTTTGGAACCGTGTTGCAGGAATTGCAGCAAAGAAAAAGTCAATCATCGTTTTTGCGGCAGGAAATGATGATATTCTATCCAGCATTCCACCCGAAAACAGAAACGCTTCATCGATTGTTGTAACAGCAGTTGACAAGCGATTGTATCCAACTGACTTCACAAACTATGGTCAATGCTCAGACATTTCTGCTCCAGGTTCTGATATCTATAGTGCATTTCCTGTCAATGGTTTCCGCTCTTGTAATGGCACAAGCATGGCTGCTCCAATCGTCTCAGGCACGATTGCATTGATGAAGTGCCTAAAGAAAGATCTAACAGTTGAGCAAGTTCGAATTGCTCTATTCAATTCTGGTGCCGATGTTTATGGAAACATTCCTCCCATGGTGCTTGTTGACAAAGCGCTGTTGGCTGTAAAGAATGGCGATTACAAGGAACTGAAAAAGCGCACTTCGAGACCGGTTCCCGAGGCAGACATACCATCCCTTAACTCGGGAGGAGGAACAATCGTTGTATTACCAGGTGAGGAAGAAGTAGTTGTCCCTGTGGATAAGGCTCCAGATGTTGTCGCAACACCTGCTGATGGCACTGACTATGAAGAAATACGTCGCCTAATTCGTGAGTATGAAAAAAAGATTGAAGAGCTAAAAAAGAAATTGCCAAAGTAAATAATTAACAATCAAAATATTATGAACAACAAAAGATTTAATTTCGCAGCAGTCTTTTCAATCATGGCCCTATTGGTCTATGCGTTCTTTGCGGTCATGGGGTTAGTGTATTGGAAGAAAGGAGAAATCACCGTACCCGTACTAATTACAATAGCGGGTATCGGCGTAGTCCTTGGGTGTTTATATGTGATGTGCATTGGTAAGGAATCACGATGGCGCATAGGACGCATAGGAGAAGTTCTTTTTGGACTGGTTATCCTTGCAACCTTTGTTGCTGCCGCATTTCCTTTCACTAACTTTGCAAAGGTTGTTGAACGACAAGAAGACATCAAGGGGAGAATTGATACACTCTTGACATCAGCCAAGAACCTGGATGCTGCATACGATGCTTATGTTGCTGATCGCATTCAGAAATATGAGTCGCAATTAAATCTTGTTTCCAGAGGAAAGAAAGTCCGTCCAAGTGATTATCAAAAGTTGCTCGCTGGAGCATCTGGTAGCTCCGATAGCGAGAAGATTGCAAACTTATCTAAAAGCCTAAAACGGCAGCTGCTTCCTGCATCACGTGACTCAATCTGCAAGCAACGCATGGAGTGGCTCAATCGAGCACAGGAAATGAGTGTCTGGAATATTTTGTTGCCCCAAAATATCAATAAGATTGCAAACGAAGTTGACAACTACGTTGATAACTACGTAGAGCTGTCCAGCACCATTAGGGCTGGAGAAACGGTTGAGCCATTTGCATATGAAAGCCTAAACAATGACTTAGGTGAACTAGAGAAAATCTACTCTGAATTTTCAAAACCAAGTGCCTTGTCATTGATTATGTCACTGTTAGGCTTTTTGATAATGCTATTACCGTACATTATGGCTCAACGGTCACTTGCTGGAAAGATTTCAAAAGAAACCAAGAATGGTAATAATGACTATGAATAATCAATATATACTAGCGTATGACCCAGAAAGAAAAAATATTAAATGCATGTAAGTCTGGCGGAATCAGCATTCCAAATGATAGCTTATTAAATTATATTCGTAATGGTATAGTTACATTTCAAGAGTTGCAAGAAGCAGGACTAAACGAAGGGAAAATTAATGCCATTACACAAAAGCTTATCGAAGAAGAATCTGCTTTATGGTCAAGCACATTAATGCTTAACTCATGTGAAGCTTTTCGTGACTACTTGTCCACCTCTCAGCTTAATCTTCATACACATGAGGCTTTGGCAAAAATTAGAGAATTTGATGAATGCAAATGGATTGCTGTTCAGAATCCAATATCCAAAGAGTCCCTCAATACTTATTTGAATGAATTTCCTGATGGCAACCATATTGTTGAATGCAGAAGTCTATTAGAAGATATTCCTTGGCTAGAAACCAAGAGAAAAAATACAATTGAAGCATATCACAAGTATATTGAACAAAATCCGGGCAAACATAACGGAGAGGCTCATGCTGCCATTCTTGCTATCAAAGATGACAATGCTTGGGAAAATGCATGTGTTTTAGCAACAACCAGTGCTTTTAGAGACTATACAAATCAATTTCCCAATGGCAAACACTTCGCAGAGGCTCAAGCACGATTGAATAGTGGTGCAGCGGGAGAACAGTTTCTCATAGCTCTTAAAAACGACCCCAATGCTTACATGGCATTTGATATTCAACAACGAGTTGGTAATGGCGTAGTCTCATGGTCTGAAATTGAGTCTATTTTTGGCTTTGAGAAAACAAATGCTATTAGAAACTTCCAAATACCGTCGCAATTACCGAATGCGATAGCTCCCGACGAATTACAACCAAATTCCACAGAAGTTTATTTTTGGGGAACACCAGGATCAGGAAAGACCTGTGCGCTAGGGACTATCATCAGTAATGCAAAGCGGAGAGGAATTATCGAGCCATTACAGTGCGAAGGGCTACACTATCTTAATCTGTTATCAAATATCTTTTTGGGTAATGATATTTGCACTCTGCCAGACAGCACACAAGTCGATAATATTCAGGAAATGGTTATGAATTTATTTGATGATAAAAAGAAACCGCATAAATTGACTTTGGTTGACCTTGCTGGAGAGTTGTTTAGAACGGTTTATCGAAATGATAATAATTTACCTGTAGCACCCGTGAAAAAAGCAGCGCTTGAGAAAGCCGTAAGCTACTTAAAAGATCGAAGGAATCAAAAAATACATTTCTTTGTTGTTGAATATGGTGCTCATGATAAAAAATGGGAGGGCTTAAGCATGTCTGACTACTTAAATCATATGATACAATTCCTTAAGCGAGAAAAGGTATTCACAAAAAGTACCGTTGGGGTATATGTATTGGTAACTAAATGTGATAAAATGGAGTGCGATGTAAACGATCGTCCGCGTTTGGCATACGAATACGTTAAGCAATACTTACCTGATTTTTGGAATATTCTTGACAGATCTCGAAATGCTGCGGCTATCAAAGATTTAAAGACATTGGCTTTTTCTATTGGAGATGTATTTGCACAACAATTATGTGCTTTTGATGGTGCGGATACTAATAAAGTAATTGATAAGCTATTAACTAAAACACCCGCAATCAAGCGCTATACTGATTGGTTGAGGAATTAAAATTAATCATATTATGTTAGAACATCAAATTAATTTAGCCATATTTGGTCAAGTAAAAGGAACGGGTGGTGCTGATGATACGGCATTTGGCTTCATATTCCCAAATAAGAATGCCGAACACTATAACGAGACGTGGCTATCTAGTTTTTTTGACCCTCGTGATGCTAGAAATTTTACACCTCAAGGACAAGACACATATGCCGTATGGTCAAATGCAGAGGGTAATTATTATGCTATTATTTTTGCTGCCAATGATGGACGTAATGGTCGTTTAATGCTAGCATTAAACGTGAAAGGTTTTATGTCTCAAAATGGCATGGCGGTAATAAATGCGCTTCAGTTACTGAAGAATTACTATAACGATAAGAAGCAACAAATGCTTAATGAAGTTATAGAATCATACTTATTGTCTTTTGACAACTCTTTGGTTAAAGATTATAGTTATGTTGATAATAAAAATGCGATATATAAGGGGTACCGTGTGTTTTCAAATGAAAGTGAACTCTCAAAACTTTTCTTGTACATACATCAGAATGAGTACAGAGATTTGAGATGCGTCTATTTTGCACCTAACGAACCATCAATGCCAGATGCAAATTTCAAGAAACTGACTACCCCCATCACTGTGATGTATCAAATTGGGAATATTCCCAGCGATGTTTCGCTCGAACCAAGTCGCAAAGCTGTTTATGAGGGTTCAAAAATTAAGTTAACTTACCATAAAGATGGTTG
>Ga0247611_10006081_pt1 | contig 15627 bp, 20 predicted proteins | sample 177DNAGHGhighgp2_FD_192422 | JGI IMG/M metagenome (GOLD analysis project Ga0247611, IMG submission 192422) | Sheep rumen microbial communities from Palmerston North, Manawatu-Wanganui, New Zealand - 1770 DNA GHGhigh gp2 | ecosystem: Host-associated > Mammals > Digestive system > Stomach > Rumen...
TTTCAACCAATTCTTTTATTTAGTAAGGGTAAAGGTCATAAATTTAATAATGTAGATTTTATTCCTACTTCTAAAGAATGGTTTAACGATAAAAGAAATAAGAATCCTAATCCATATACTTATGAGTATCCAAACTGGATTAAGACAGAATGGGCTTTTGGAACAGCTAAAAATAGTATTAAACATAACCACCCAAATGAGAAAAATGTTGATTTGATTGAGTTTTTAATCAAGGTTTTGTCCAATAAAGATGATGTTGTATTAGACCCATTTATGGGTAGTGGTAGTACAGGACTTGCATGTAAAAGATGTGGAAGAGATTTTATTGGTGTAGATATTAATGAAGAATTGGTTGAAGTAGCAAGGAATAGATTAGATGAGTCAAATTTATAGAATAATGTATGATGAAAGTTATAATGGTAATCCGCAGTATGAATATGCAATAACATATGATGCTGCTCAAAGATTTAAAAAAATCATAGAAAAGGAAAAACAATTAACTAAAATGGTGGAAATATATCCTGTTCAAACAGTTGATGATTATGTATATAACCGAGATTTAGAAAATGACCAAAATAATTAATGATAAATATTATACTCCTATTGAGTTATTTAATGGTGATTGTTTAGAGGTAATGAATAACTTAATTCAACAAGGAATTAAAGTTGATGCCATAATTGCTGACCCACCATATCAATTACTTTCTTGTGATTGGGATTCAATGATACCATTAGAACCAATGTGGAAACTAATAGAACAAATTAGAAAACCAACTGCTCCTGTTGTATTATTTGCTTCACAACCATTTACGACTAAACTTATTTCATCAAATATGAAAAACTATTCTTATGAGCTAGTTTGGAAGAAGAATGTTCCTACTGGTATGACTTTGGCTAAATCAAGACCTATGAAATATCACGAAACTTTACAATGCTTCTATATGAAAGGAACAACTTACAACCCAATAATGAAAGAAAGAGTTGGTAAACATAAAGAGTGCTATCGTTATGACCATTATTGTGGTGATAATAATCATATTGATTTAGCAAAAGTTAAGAAAAGATATGACCCAGATTTTGTCCAACCATCAACAATTCTTGAATTTAATGTTGTTCCTAACAGAAAAGGTAAATTACATCCTACTGAAAAACCTGTGGAGTTATTAGAGTGGTTAGTAAAAACTTATTCAAATGTTGGTGATACTGTTCTTGATTTTTGTATGGGAGCTGGAACTACTGGTGTAGCTTGCCGAAAATTAGACAGAAAATTCATTGGTATTGAATTAGATGAAAATTATTTTAATATAGCAAAGGATAGATTAAAATGAAAGTTAAAGATTTACTTAAAAATTTTGAAAAATATCGTGAAGAATATCCAGATTTTGATGAATGGGATATTTATACCGAACAACCGGAACTTTATGCCCCAGAACACGGTATAAGATATGAAGATTATTTTAAAGCGATGGAAAAAGACCCAGAGATTGAATATATTGAAGAATACAACCAATGGACGGTATCTGCTGGGTTAGATGATTTTGCGTATTTTGACACAAAAGAAGAAGCTGAAAAATGGGCTTCAGAATATAATTCTGCTACACAAGACTATAATCTCAATATGCTCCAAAGTTATCAAAAAATCAAACAATTAGAGAAACAAGGTTGGAAGTTTTTATTTGATGGCGAAGGCTGGGTATATAGAGATACAACTGAAAACGCTCATACTCTTTTTACTAATGAAAAGGTTGTAACAATTAACAATAATTATTAGGAATTTTATCTTGACAATTTTAGAAAAAATGTTTATCTCATTATTCACATTTTTATTTAATAAGGAGATAATTTAATATGTCAAATTTGGTTCCTATGGTTGTTGAGCAAACCTCAAGAGGTGAACGCTCTTATGATATATATTCAAGACTTCTTAAAGAAAGAATTATCTTTTTGTCTGGTGAAGTTGATGATGATATGTCCTCAATAGTATGTGCTCAACTTCTTTTTCTTGAAGCAGAAGACCCTAAAAAAGATATTTTTATGTATATCAATTCTCCAGGTGGTGTAGTATCCTCTGGTTTAGCTATGTATGATACGATGCAGTATATTTCTTGTGATGTTTCAACTATTTGTATTGGTCAGGCTTGTTCTATGGGGTCATTCTTATTAGCAGGTGGAACCAAGGGTAAGCGGTTCGCATTACCAAATTCACGTATTATGATTCACCAACCATCAGGCGGTGCTCGTGGTATGGCTTCTGATATTGAAATTCAGGCAAAAGAAATACTCAATTTGAGAAAACAATTAAACCAAATTTATTCTGATAATACTGGACAACCATTAAAAGTCATTGAAAAAGCAATGGATAGAGATAATTTTATGAACCCACAACAAGCCTTAGAATTTGGTTTAATTGATAAAATTATTGATAAAAGGGCTTGACATATAAAAATATCTATGTTATAATATATTAACATTTAAAATAAGGATAAAGTTATGTGGGAAAATATTGAAGAATATAACAAATATGAAGATAGTCTTTATGAAAATGAGGATAAAAGCGTTTTAATGGAGATGTCTAGTCTTCGTAAGATTGATACAAATCTTCCGGTTAATATCTGGATAGATGATATTGGTGCTGAACGAAACACTCCACATAATTTGCCAAGAATTAAATTTCAAAATGATAAATCTGATAATTTGGTAAGTAAAAATACTGTTCCTATTTCTATTGATATAAATCCAGAAATTTTAGCTAAAAATTTTCAGACAAAATTATCAAAATCAGATTTAAATAAAATTAAAAAATTTATTGTTGATAATTTTGATGTTCTTATGGATTATTGGAATGGTAAAATTTCTTTAACCCAATTTATTTGTAGAATGAAACCTTATCAAAAATAATTTTGACTTTTTTAATTTATTCTTTTATTAAATATATGTCATAAATAATTCAGAAAGGGAATTATAAATGTGCAAAGTTTTTAAAGATATTGACGGTAAACAATATAATTTATCTGAAGCTATTAAGCTTATACCAAATGGTCATAAATGTTATCGTAAATATCATAATGAAAAAGGTGAAGTTATTACAGAACTTTGTCCTTTTTTAGATTGGGTTCATCAAAATGAATTTAATAAGGAAGAAGATTTTGAAGGTTCCGGTTTTTGCCATTTGTTAATGAATGCCGATTGGTCTCATCCAGAATTTGGCAAAGAAGTCGAACACGTTCAACTAGCAAGAGCTAATTACCCAGTAAAATTTAATTCAAAAAAAGAAGGTACTGTTGGTATTTGGGATTGTAAGAAAAATTGCCAAATAAATTTGTTAGATGAAGATTCTGATAATTTTAATGAATAAATATAGTAAAAATAAGGATATATTAAAATGGGTATATATAAAACAGCGGTTCATGGTATTCCAGTTGATATGGATAAATTAAGAGCACAAAATGAAAAGGAAGTAGCTCTTGGTAATATGGGGACTAATGCCAGAGGTGATGTATTAGGTAAAGGCGGAGAAATTCTAAAAACTCGTGAAGAAGTTATAGAAAAATTTTATGAAGCTAATCCTAATTTAAACGCTAAAGCGGTTGGTAATTTTAAGTCATCTCCGTTGGATAAAAAAGTTGTTGTTGATGAAAGAACAAGAGAGGTCAAAGAAGCTTCAACTGTACCTCAGCAAGCTCAACAATCAACTTCTCGCAAGAAAAAAGAAAATAAAATCGCAGAAACTTTTAATGTAGAAGAATAATGATTGATTTAGCATTAAAAATTAATTGTCAAAAGTTAATTTGTTTGCCTGATACTTTTTTAGTTAAAAAGTTAGAATCTGGCGTTCAAAAAACTAATTCTGGTATTTATATTCCTGAAGAAGATATGAAGTTAAATCAAAGATTTATCAGACCTAGATGGTGTCAGGTATATAAAAAAGCAGATAATATAACAGATTTTGAAGAAGGTGATTGGCTATTATTAAAACATGGTCATTGGTCTACTTCAATGAATATTATTATAAACAATAAAAAAGAAAGAATTTGGTATATTACTGAGAAAAATAGAAAAACAGGTATTTTAGCAATATCTAAAACAAAACCAAAAAATCTTAGTAAATATATAGATATGGACAATTAACTGACAAATAGAAAAGAGCCAAATTATTAAATAAGTTGGCTCTTTTATTATTGTAAAATGATAAATACTGATATATAAAATAATAAAGTTTAGTATCAATGGCAAATAATATTACACAAGTAGGTTTGATTCAAATCCGTAGGGGTAAAGCTGAACAATTACCGTATACTCTGGAAGAAGGTGAGTTTGGTTTAGCTACTGATACATTGGAGTTGTTTATTGGAGCTCCAAATTCTAGCCAATTATCTAATAGACTAAATAATAAAATTTATCCTTATGGAAATTTAAGAATATTAACTGAATTATCAGAACCGCTTGAAATTCAAACATATAAATATCAAGGAAATACAGCGATTAAAGCAATGTTTCCTATAATTATTAAAGGAACAATTAGTTCACCTGCTATATCAGCTGGAACTTCGATAAGAATTAATGGCATTGATATTACATTTGATACAACTACACAATTAGATGGAGTAGTTGAAATAATTAACAATTCTAATATACCATTTACTAAATCTTATAATTTAAATGATAATTTGGTTATCGTTTCTACTGATAATGCATTAAAAATTGAAAATATTAATGGAACATTTATTCAAGATGTAGGATTTTTATCTGAGTCAGGAGATGAAATTGCTTTAACAGCGGAAGATTTAGCTGAAACAACATTACAAACTGTTCTTGATGAATATTTAACCATTAAACATTATGGTGCTAAGGGTGATGGTGAAACTGATGATACATATGCTATTAATAGTGCATTATTGTCAACTTACTGTGTATCAACTGAACCAGTATATATGAGAACAGTTTATTTTCCTGCTGGTGAATATCTTACAACATCACAAATTAGTTTACCAACAAATGCCAGACTACTTGGTGAGGGTAAAGGTAGGTCTATTATTAAATCAACTACTGGTGCATATGGCTCGATGATTGGATTTATGGATGATAATAAAACACCTTCCGATGCTGAAACTTTTGGTGGTGCAGATATCAATCCTAAAAATATTACTATTGAAGGTTTTACTTTTGATGGTAATAAAATTATTGATAGTATATTAGAAATAGCAAACGGAACAGATATTACCTTCAGAGATTGTGAATTTATCAATGCTAATGAAACATTAGTCAAATTCAAACAGACCTCAGCTACTAATTTACATATTACTTTTGATAGTTGCGATTTCTTAAATGCTAATAAAGCTATTGATACTGAATTGGCTAATGTTGAACATATGGCTATATTAAATTGTCATTTTAAGAATATAAATGACCAAACTGTTATTCTTGGCTCGACAACCAACAAAACACATTTATTGAATAACTGCTTTATGGATTGTTCAGCCCTAGTTGAAGAAATATTATTGAATGATGGGCAAAATACGGTATTATTACATTCTACTTATGATGATTCCGTTCTTGAATTTAATACTACACCGTATCCTTATATTGATAATACTAACACACTTTATACAGATATTGTCAATCCGGTTGGAAAATCTTCTGATATGATATATAAATATCGTTCTCCTATGCCAATGTGGGGTTATTTGGATACATTACGAGATAAAGATGGTCAATATATATTAAAACCTGAATATGACGAAAATAATCCAGAAGTATTGAATTGGCTAATTTTAAAGCCAGGTAATGCTCTCAATGAAAATGTCGAAATTTATACAGAAAATCAATTTAAAGAATTAGTATTAAATGGTGGTCATTATGCTAATTTAGTATTAGGAAATTCATCAAATAAATATCCAGATTGGGCAATGGGAATTGCTTATAAAGCTGGTGAATATGTAGAATATGATAATAAACTTTATAAATGCGTATCAGACCATACATCAGTAGCAGTTTCTGATTTTGATAATGTTCTTCTTTGGACATTGGATATAGACCTTAATGATTTATTCGTAATACTTGGGAAGAATTTAAATCTTAATGAAAAATATATTACAAATAATGAAGATAAAGATATTATATTAAAACCACAAGGTGAAGCAGTAGTTTTAATTGATGACGATGATTATATTTCAAAAATTGATGATAAAGCTAAAGCGGTAGCCACGGTTGAATATGTTAAATCAAATATTGCTAATAAAACATTAAGTAATTATATTGATATGGCAAATTATTCACCTTCTGAATCTTGGAATAGAATAGTCTTGGAAAGTCTTAATTCTGATGTTTATGGTAATAATGTTCTTCTGAAGAATATTACTATATCCGTGGAAAATGTTTTTCGTAAATTAAATTTTGCAACTGCAACAGAATGGGCATCAGGTCTATTAGTATATAAAGGTTCTTTATATAAACATAATGATAATTATTATGTTTCTAAATTAACGCATACTAATAGCGTATGGGAAGATGACCAATGGTTAGAAGTAAATATAGATGGCTATAATCCAGAAACAATAAGAATTTATGCACAGTCTGGCGGTTCAACAATAGAACTTTTACCAATTAATAATATTAATATTTGGGAAAAAGAAGAAACTTACCCAGTAATTACTGATTATAATGCAGACCTTATTAAAGGTAATGTATTACAATATTGTTTCGGAAGATATGAAAATATTTCAAATTATACTTTATATCTTGAATTTACTGATAAAAATGGTAATCTTGCTAATAATTTCCAACCATCAGGAAAAATATTTACAAATATTGATATTACAATGAAATAAGATAAGGGCGATTACTTCGCCCTTTAATTTTGACATTATTATTCATTTTCTTTATACTGCTAAAAATGATAAATATAGCATATAGGGATTGTTGACAAATGCAGACATTAATAAATCAAATTAAAGATATTAAAGGACTTGAATATAAAACAGTTGATGTTGTTCAGGAACATCGAAATAATGAAATTGATACTCATTTGGAAGTTAAATTCACTAATGAGGTTAATACTGATGATTTATTAAAAGCTCTTAAAATTATTTATGATTGGGAAAATGAATTAGATATAAAAGATACCGATTCAAAAGAAGATAAAGAAAAAAAAGAAAAAGTAAAAAGACCAACTATTTTTTTATCGTTAAAAGGACTTAATACAGAACTTTTAGCAGAAGGTCTTAGATATTCTATGCATCGCAAGGATTTAAAAAATCCTATTATGCTAATGAATATTTTTAATATTATAAGAGTTTATATGAATAGTAATAAACAATGGTTAGAAAATGAAGATGTTTATATGACATCATTACCTCAGAATACAGATATAAGACAAATACTTAAAGAAGATATTATTAAATTAAAAACAGAATTTGCATTTTATTTTTTGTCAATTCTTAAATCCTATAATAAAATGGAATATACACCGCAGGATAATTGTGAAGAATTACCCAATATGTTTAAAGCATACTTTGGAATTTCGGATTTATTAACAATATGTGGTATATTTAATGATGCACAACCAATTAACACTGGTGAATTAAAACTTATCCAAAATTCTTTTGAATATGTATCTAATATTCTTGAAAAATCATCTATTGGATTTAGTTTTATGGAGCAATTTTTAAATCAAATTTATGATAAAGAAATCAAGGAAAATAAGGAAGATGCCAATACAAAAACAGAGTGAAATTAAATATCAAGAATTATTAGATTATGTTTATAATAACATTAAATCTATATGCAATAATGTAGATATTATTTCTCCAAATATTGATAATAAATTAAAATATAATACTTCTTGGACTTTAGCTTCTGCAACTCCAAGTTCTTCAGGTCGCCGTGCAGGTGGTTTTACAAGAACCATAACAGCAAAGGTCGATGATACTTTTCTTTTAACAGCAGTTCCTTTTTCAACTGTTAAACAACAATTAGATGAGTTTTTATCAGTAAGAGGATTAACAAGGAAACCTGACCAAATAGTTTCTTTTAAAAATATTATGCACTTTTATAATAATATTGCTTCTTTCCTTTCAACTAAACTTGTATATCTAATGGGAACATTTAATAATACAGATGGTTATATTTGCTATGACCCCAATCAAACCAGCTTCCCAACAGTTAATACTGAATGCCCTCAAACAAGTTTAGCTCCAAATGATGAAGTAGCCAGACAAACCGATTTAGCTTATAATAAATCACAAGTATTAACAACTGTTAATGATATTCTAACGGCTATTAACAAAACTTCAAGAATACATTATGCTAAAACAACATTAACTTTTACATCTAGTTCATCGTCTAGTTCAAGCTCAAGCTCTTCTTGTAGTTCATCGTCATCTAGCTCTAGTTCGATTTTCATTGCTTATATGAATATTTGAGGAGTTTAATATGTCTGGTTTAATGCTTGATACAACTTATAATGATTTAATTAACACGGTAGCAGATTGGTTAGTTGATAATTGTCATAATGTTGGAACAATGAGATTACCGTCCTGTTTCCAATCTAATTATACAAGAACTACATCTGTTAATGGAGTAGGTCAGCATTACACACCAAGTTATACAATTAAACCAAAAACTTATGTTAGTTTAATATCTAGAGATACGGTTGTTTCGGAATTGCAAGCATTTTATCAAGCAAGAGGAATAACAAATTTAAATTCTATTATTCAGGATAATAAATTTTTAGCTTGCATCAATAATTTGGTATCATTCATTTGTACAAAAGTTTGTTTTGTTGTAAGCCCTTATGACACGGCAGTTGATACTATTAATGAAGATAATCAAGCTATAACAACTTTTGGTGATATTACAAATTATATAGCTTATTTTTCAACCAATACTAATTTTCCTGATTTAGAAGATATGTCTGCTACTGATTCTAATGAAAAAGTAATTATGGATACTGATATTAACAATATCAATAATATTCTATTAAATATTATCAATAATAGAATACATACTAAACAAATTAACTATACAATAACTTTTAACTAGGTGAATGCAATGGCTGGTTCTATTAAAATTGATACTAAAGAAGAACGATTAGAAAATACATACGATGGTAAAATTTTTCAAAAAATTGAAGGTATTTGGAAAAAATTTCAATATACTATGTTTCGTGGTGTAGAAGAGCCAACTGAAGCAACTATTGGTGATATATGGTTAAATGATAATGATAATATTCTTTATAATTACACAGAAAATGGTTGGGAAAATATTGGAAGAAATTTATTTTTTACAGAAGAACCAATAATTGATGATACTGGTAATAATTTAGATTATAATGTATTATCTGGTATTATTCAAGTTGGCCCAATTGTAAAATTCGGAGATGCAACTCAAGATAATTTAGAAAAGCCATATACTTATACTAATAAAACAGATAAAAGATTACATGTTGTGAATGAATTAGGCGATTATAAAGTAAATTTTGATAATGAACTTCCGGCTAGGACTAATAGTTTGGCAAACGCTTTAATAATTGATACTAATCTTTATCCAAACTTGCCATTAAGAAAAAGTATCAATGCTTAAAATAATTGTTGACAACTAAAAATATCTATGTTATCTTATAGCCAGTTAAATGAATTTGAAAGGTTGAGTCATAATGTATATTAAGAAAGACAAATATGGTAGAGATATACTTTATCCAGAAGAAGGTTATGTTTTAGAGAGTAAAATAACACATTCACGATATAATTCGGTTGTATTGATGAACAATATAGACGACCCAGATGATTATGTTGAAGTTAAAATACCATTACATAATATTTCTGATGAAGTTAGAGTTGAAAAAGATAAAGAAATTCAAAAACATATTAACGATTATCTTAAATATAAAGAGAGATTTGAATCATTAGATTTATCATCTTTTAAATCTAAAGCACAACAAAAAGAAGCTTTAGAAACTATTTCAAGAGCTTTTGAAGAATTGGCAGATGCTGACCAAACAGGTCTTATTATTCCTATGTGGGAATTAGAAGAAAAAGGTCAAACAGAAGAACACAATAAATTAGAAAATATCTATTATAATTATCCATCTAATCCTTATTCTTTTAATGAAAAGAAACAAGCTTTGGTTAAAAATTATTGTCCTCATTTTGACGAGCTTCTGAGATTAAGGGAATTATGGTTAAAAACCAAAGAAGCTCCTGTTGAGCCAAAGAAAACAAAAGAAGAAACTACTAAAGAAAAGCAAGAATTAAGATTAAAAACTATTGATTATTCAAGAATTACTAATCAACAAGATTGGATTGAACAAATCAATAAGTTAATAGCTCAAGTTGAAAAGTTAATTACTCCTGTTTATGAAGAAATTAAAAAACAAATGATTACTAAAAATCCTGACCAAGCAGATGAAATTACTCGTATGATTGATGAAAGTCGTGATGCTGACCTTTGGGACACCAGAATTAAAGTAATGAAAGCTCTTAATTTTGATATTCATAGTATAGAATTAAAAGCTTATGGTGCTAACTATAAATCTTGGATTGTAAATGGTAATTTATTACTTAAAATAGAAACAATTCAAGCTGGTGGTTATAATATTCAACGATTGCATCAAAGAACTATAGTTAAGGTCAAAAAGTTATAAAAATATATTGACTTTTTAAAATAAATCTCCTATAAGTTATTTGACTTAATTTATAGGAGATTTTTAATTATGAAAATACGTTCTGGATTTGTATCAAATAGTAGTTCTTGCTCATTTTTGGTCTTATTAGATGAAGAACCAAATACAGAAGTTAATATGAAAGACTATTGTGAAGAATATGGCTCTGCGTATGTTAGCGAATTGGAATTATCTAAAGATTTAAAAGCATTGAGTGATAATATAGATAAAATTCCTAGTGAATTAAAAGAATCTCTTATAGCAGTAATGGCTGAAGCAACTATTGGTAATAATGGTTGTGGTTATGTTAATGAAGAAACTGGTGAATATGACCCACATGATGTGTGGACACCAGAAATGGTAGCAGAGGAATTTCAAAAAGAATATGAAGCTGGTAAAGGCAAAGAATTTCATATGGAAGTTGATGAAGATGGTTATAATGGTCCAATGGGTTCAGAAAATTGGAATATCCCAGAAGAACAGTTTATGCCTTTTAAGGATTGGAAAGAAGATTTAAAAAATCCAAAAGGTTATTTTAGACAAGCTGTAAAACAATATATTACTTGGGGATTAGAAGCTTCACAAATTGAAAATGGTATGACCACTTCTTACAATAATATTAGACAACCATTGGATAATCACGATTATGATGACAGAATTAAAGGAATATTTGATAACTTGGTTGAAGTATTGACTCAAACGTATATTGATGACGTTTTGGATAGGTATGGTGATTGTCAAGCATATTTTGTTCATTATGTAACTGATGGTGAATCGACAAATCCGTTTAGATATATTGCGGAAACTACCGAACCGTTTAAAAATTTTCCATTATATATTAAATATAATAATCACTAAGGATAAGAAATGCCTAGAACATATAATACACGAGGTTTTTTTCCAACAGGAAAAATAAATGAATATGGTTTTGAAGAACAAGAGTATAGGAAAAAACCCTTGTTTAAAATCAATTATATGGCTGATTTACATTTAGATTATAATTACAATTCTCCATTTGAAAGACCTAATAAAGATGATTTTGTGGCAATAGCTGGTGATGTTGCTGGTTATCATGATGTTGCTTATAAATGGTTAAAAGATAATGTTAAACAAGGGGTTTTTGTTGAAGGTAATCATATATTCTATAATGATGAATACAAGACCTTACAAGACCTTTATAAACGGCTTGAAGAAGAATTTCCACTTAATTCAGATGTATCATTTTTACAAAATACATATAAAAAGGTTGGAACAGTTATAATTTTTGGAGCGACATTATGGACAGATTGCCGTTTTTATGGTTATTTATCTTCTGAACCATTAGCCAAATATATGAATGATTATAAATATGGTAGATACGAAGATAATGGGGAAATAAGGTTTTTAAGTCCTTATGATACAATTCAAGAACATAAAAAATCATTAAAAGCGTTAGAAGAATTGTCAGATAAGTATGTAAATGATAAAATTGTTGTATTGACACATCATTGTCCATCTGCTAAATGTATTTCATCATATTATAGAAGTAGTGATTCAAATCAAGGTTATGCTTCTCATCTTGAATCTTTTATTAAATCACACGGCAATATAGCAGCTTGGATATGTGGTCATAGCCATTATCAGACAAGTTTTAACATTGATGGTTGTAAAGTTGTTATGAATAGCCGTGGATATGTAAAACATGGTGAAGATAAGAACTTTAAGCCTAAAAAATTTATATTAGTATAAAAGGAAAAAGAAAAAATGGATAAGTTTAATGAAGTTAAAAACGGTAGATATAAAAATTATAGATATATTATAGTTGATGGTCATTTTTGTCCATTAGCTTATGTTGTTCTTCCTGAAAAACACTCTTATTGGAAAAATCCTTGTTTTATTGATTGTCATGGTGGTGTATCTTATAGTGGTAAACACCAAGTATTAGAAGAAAATGTAATTGGTTGGTCTTATGACCAAACTTATGATTATACAAAACCAATGGCTGAAGCATATAAAAAAGTAAATGCCAATGTTTTAGCTTTAAAGAAATGGACACGGGAAGAAATTGAAGCTGAATGTCGTAGTGTTATTGACCAAATATCAGAAGTTTATGATGAAAAATAATAAAGGTAGGTAAGTAATGTTTGAAAATTTAATGATTAAATACTTGAAAAGTAAAAGTTATGTTATATTTACTAAGAAAGAATATGAATCTAAGAATAGAGAATATTCTGCCTATATTAAAAAATTGGAGCAAGATATAGAAGATAATGAGGATTTATCCACTACCTTTTTCTATATTTTGGATATTTTTGACCAATTACTAGAAAAGGTTAAAATTTTAAGAAATAATACTTGGGATAAAAAATTGGTTAAAGAAATAGAAGAAAAAATTCGATACGGAAGCAATATATTAACATTTGGTACGAAAGGATTGGAAAAAAATGACATCAACAATCAACCTAAGAGTAAGTAAAGGGATAAGATATGGAGCTGAGCCTGTTATGCAGGCAGAATTGAATAATAAACCGCTCACTGAAGAAGATTTAAGCGGTTATCAGAGGGCTGTTTTATTAGATATAGATATTCCTACTTCACAGTTAAAATCAATCCTAGGAACTAGAATAGGCAGTATACAAAGCGATTATAAACATTATGTCGTTCAAGCCCGTAAAATAATTGAGGAGTTAATCAATAATAAAACAATCAATTATATGTGTGGTAAAGCCTTACATAAAAAGATTGATGAATTCTTGAAGAAAACCAAGGATTTTGATAAATAAATGATTATTTTAGCTTGACAAGATTAAATATCTATGTTATAATTAGTTAAAATAATTGAAATAAGGACAGGAATATGAGTGAATTACTTTTAGAAATGGCTACATTAACAAGACTAGAGGAAGGTTTTGGTTTTATATATGTTATTCATACTAATGACCACGAACCTGCTCATATACATTTATATTTAAATCAGGAAGATATACGAACCGAAAATTATTATACAAGGGTATGTATTCCAGAAGAATGTCCTAAAACAATAAACGATGTAAAAGTTTGTGATAATGACCGTGAATTGACCAATATAGAAAAGAAAATAGTATTAAAATGGTTTTTGAGTCCATCTAAAAGATTTCCAGAAATTAACAACTTTGTAAGAGCATATTTACAATGGGAAACCTATCAAAATAGATAAACTAAAGCCCTCAATTAAGAGGGCTTTTTTATTTAAGCTTTAATATCAATCATATGTGGGTCAACTGTTTTAGTTTCACCAGTATTTTTATTCTTTAATATAGCATTACTTGGTTGACCATTATCATCTAAGTCTTCAACACCTAGAACTTCAAAATCATCAGAAACAGTTTCATTTCCAAGATTATCTTCTTGTTTAACAGATATATTAGAAACACCGGTATCAGCCATTTGTTTTAATTTATCTTTTTTAGCCTTGTATTCCGGATTATTGGTTTCAGGTTTTCTTTCATTTTCAGTATCAGGACTAGACATAGCTTCACTATAAGAATTATCAATATCTTCTTTCAGAAGCCATAAGTCATCTTTGGTCAATCCCTTATATAAATAATCTGTAATATCTTCATTTCTTTCAATCATTTCAAGTAAAGTGATAAATTCATCTTTTGTATTAACATTAGCAACTTCACCTTCAACAATAACCATCATACCATTATGATTAGAATAATCTATGGTCTTATTATTGATACTTATATTAAATTCATCTAATAAATTTACAGCTTCTTTAGCAAATTGAATTTTCTTACTTTCTTTCTTATTCTCTTTAACTCTTTTAACCGGTTTAGCAAATATATTTTGAGGAACAGAAGCAATAGCACCTGCACAAGTAGTTTCATCTAATTCATCATCAAAATTTAATTTACCTTCTCTTGATTCAAGACCTCTGGCACAATGATTACAGATATATCCTAAATCTTTTTCTTTTTTCAAATCGGATAAAGGAAATTCATCACCACACCATGCACATTTAGCCATTGGCTCATCATATTCCCAATCTTTCCAAACTGTTTTACCCTCACCAGATTTTTTATCACGGTCATCTTTTGATGTTTCATCAATTGGTTTAATACCAAGATGTTTTTGGTCTTTATCAACTGTATCTTGAATATCCATTACAAAATCGGGTATGACATCAGAATATAATTTTCCCTCTTTCTTTTCTTCATTTTCATTTAATAATTTTGTAGTAGGCATCAATTGTGTAATAAATTCTACTAAACGATTATTATTAACATTAGCAATAATTTTATTATAATGTATAACTTCCCATTTTCCTTCACTAATTGGATTAAATGTTAATCTACCAACATTATTGGCCCATAGTGCAAATTTTTTATTTTTAACAACTGCTTCATTTAACTTTTCAATATTATAATTTTTAGCAGTATTTAATTTTACATTTGATTCATAAAGCATTTCTGCATAATATGGGTCATCGGTTTCCATATATTTTTTAGTATATTCTTCTTTTAATTTTTCAAGTTTTTTAATACTGGCTTTGTTAATTTCTAAATATTTTTCAGGAATATTAAATGATTCTTTAATTTCAGCTTGTTTATCTTCTTTTGTATTGTCAACAATTTGTTTAATATCATTTTTTAAATTATATATAGTTTTAGCAAAATTTAATCCATCTACATTTTGTTCAATATCAATGTTAAAATCTTTATTTGTTTCATAATCTTTAACATAAGTAAAAAATAAATTAGATATATTACTATTAGCTTTTGATGTAATTAAATCAACGATTTGACTATGTAAAGTATCAGACATTTTACGACTAACTTCTTGAATCAATTCTTTTAATTCAAGAACATCATTTAAACCAATGGTATTTTCAGTTCCTTCTCTTAATAATTCTCTTATGTAAAGATATGTTTCATAATCAGTATGTGAAACATATTCAAGTAAATCTTTACGAGTTTGTTTAATATCATAACCCTCATCAATTATTT
>Ga0247611_10006082_pt1 | contig 15623 bp, 9 predicted proteins | sample 177DNAGHGhighgp2_FD_192422 | JGI IMG/M metagenome (GOLD analysis project Ga0247611, IMG submission 192422) | Sheep rumen microbial communities from Palmerston North, Manawatu-Wanganui, New Zealand - 1770 DNA GHGhigh gp2 | ecosystem: Host-associated > Mammals > Digestive system > Stomach > Rumen ...
GTTTCCGCTCCCGGCTCTTCCCGAAGGGACGTCCTAACTTCACGCCTGCAGCCCGTTTGGCCGCCAACGCCTCGCGCGTGCGTTGTGATATAAGGTTACGCTCGATTTCCGCAGCCAGGGAAAAGGCGAAGGCAATGATTTTGGCATTCAGCGAATCCGAAAGTTCGAAACTGTCCTTGATGGAATATATTTTTATCCCTTTTTGGGAGCAGGTATTAAGAATGCTCATCACCATCATCATGTTGCGTCCCAGGCGGGATAGTTCGGTGCAAATGAGCGTGTCGCCCTTCTTCATCCTTTTCAATAAGCCGTCTAGTGTCCTTTTTTTCAACGCCTTCGTTCCGGATGCTTTCTCCTGCACCCATTTGTCAATCACCCACTGCCGCCGGCTTGCCCATTGCTCTATTTCGTAGCGCTGTCCTTCATAGGACTGTAACTCTGTGCTCACTCGTATGTACGCGAAAATCATAGCATATTTTGTTAGTTATACCAGCAAAATTTGTCCAAATCGGTTGAAACAGCAAAAAAACATGTGAAACAACAGAACTTTTCAACCGATTGTAGGATTTGTGGAAAGCATGTTCTATGTTTGCTGGTGCCGGATAATTCCGTCCGGCACTAACAATCAGTCTTATGAACAAAAAACTGACGCCTGCGCAAATGCGCAAATTCGTTGCCATCGTCAATGAGGTGGAACGATACCGGGACCTCTCTGAAAAGGAGAAGGAGCAGATTGTCCTATCCATCCTGGACCATCCGTACATGGACCTTCGTTGTGACTGGGCCTTTAAGCACGTAATGAAGAATACAGACATCCTGAAGATGCTGCTGAACGACTTCCTGCCGGAAGAGATTGAGTCGGTGGAACCTCTCCCTAACGAGATTGACAAGATGCGCCCAGACGATAAAAACGTAATTATGGATGTCCTGTGCCACACGGTGGACGGTACAGAATTCATTGTGGAGATGCAGAGGAAGAAGAAAACGACGTTCAAGAATCGGATGTTGTACTATGGCGCCTCTATGCTGCACGCGCAGTTGAAGCCGCGGGAGCCGTATTCGGCCCTGAAGCCGGTCTATGTGATTTGCTTCATGGACTTTAAGATGCACCACGAGACGGACCAGTTGGTCTATCGGTATTCACTTTGTGAACAGGACACCGGCGAACGCTACAACAACCTGCTATCCATCTATTTCTGTGAACTGCCCCGCCTGCAAGCATCCGGAATTGAGGGTCTCGATCCGGTGCAGAGCTGGTTTTATATTCTCGCAAATATGCGTATATTTGCAGGGAAACCGGAAGATATGGGGAAGCGGTACGCTGCCATTGTACAGGAGGCGCGCATGCCCGGCTTTCCGGAGGAAGAAGAACTGACCAAATATTTCCGCAACATGATTACCGAAGAAGAAAGACTGGACATAGGTACCGCCTATTACGAGGACGGCTTCATCGATGGTATGGAAAAGGGGAAAGCAGAAGGGAGAGCAGAAGGGAAAGCAGAAGGGAAAGCAGAAGGGAGAGCAGAAGGTGAAGCTAAAGCCTTGCGGGAAATAGCCCTTAGAATGCTTTCCGCCGGCGAAGACCTTTCTCGCGTGTCAACGTTCACTGGATTAAGCGTTGAGGAGGTAACTGCTTTACAAAAGTAGTACGTTAGCTGGAGCGCAAGTACTTGAATATCATCGCATTAAATATACGGACGGGGTCTAGAACAGGCTCCGTCCGTTACTATATAGTACAGTAAATCAGCCATTTCCGTACCAGGTTAGAGATGACAAGCATCTACTTGTCTCCTCCTTTCAAATCATAAGCAAGACTAAATATCTGATACCCTCTTCCATTGCAACAATATACGGACGTATAGTAGTGTATTGCTTACGCAGACAATTAATGTGTATCAATATTTATGTTTAACTAATGTAATGCTTATGAAAAAAATTAAGCTTTTTTTCACGGCCATGGTATTACTGGCTCTGTCTGTAACAGCCCAGGCACAGAACATTACTGTGAAGGGTACTGTGAAGAGCGAGTCTGGTGAGGCTATTGTGGGTGCCAACGTGCTCCTGCAGGGTAGCCGCACGGTGTATACCATGTCGGACGTTAACGGTGACTTTACCCTTAGCGTTCCTGCCAATGGTGTCCTGGATGTGAACTGCCTGGGTTATCAAAACGCCCAGATTCAGGTGAACAACCGTACGTCCATCGCCATTGTCCTTAAAGAAGACAATCAGGTCCTCGAAGACGTGATTGTTGTGGCTTATGGTACGGCCAAACGCGAAGCCGTAACGGGTTCCGTTTCCTCAGTAAAGGGTGAAACGCTTGCCGGAGCCCCTGTGACCTCTGTAGAAAACGCCCTGCAAGGTAAACTTGCCGGTGTTGCCATTTCCGCTAACTCTGGTCAGCCGGGTGCCAACACGTACATCCGTATCCGTGGTAATGGTTCTATCAATGCCTCCAACGCTCCGCTGTGGGTAATCGATGGTATCCCCGTTATTACCGGCTCCATGAGCTTTGCCGGAAACGATCAAAGTTCCAGCGCCCTCACCTCTCTGAACCCTAACGACATCGAGTCCATCACGGTCCTGAAAGATGCCGCAGCAGCTGCGGCATACGGTTCCCGTGCGGCCAACGGTGTTATCCTTGTTTCCACAAAGAGTGGTCGTGAAGGGTCTGCCCAATTCACTGCCCGTGCCAAGTTTGGTGCGAACTGGCTCAAGAGCGACAGCGGCTTCCGCATGATGAACGCCGAAGAACTCCTTGGCTGGCAGCGCGACGCCATCACGAATGCCGGTATGGATCCGGATGATCCCAGTAGCTCCTACTATCGTCCCTGGTCCATTCTCAATGGCAACATTTACAATGCCGTGAAGGACTTTACCCGTATTGGTACTCTCCAGGAATATGAGGTTGGTGCCCGTGGCGGTAATGCAAAGGCAAAATTCTACTCTTCCTTCTCTTATCAGAAAAGCGAGGGCGTGTTCTATGGTGTGGACTTTGAAAAACTCCAGGGCCGCGTGAACGCCTCATACAAACTTCTCAACAATCTTGAAATGGGTGTTCGTTTCAACATGGCCTATTCCACCCAGCGCGACGTGCCCATGCAGTCACTCTATAGCGCAAACCCGCTTTGGGGTGGTATGACCTGGCTTCCTTGGGAACCCACCCATAACGATAAAGGTGAGTTCGTAACCAACCCCAACGTGAACAGCGGCGAAAACGCCCGTGCATCGGCCACATACGACAATAAATATGACCAGAACTGGCATATCAATGGTACGGCAAACCTGCGTTGGTCTCCCATCAAGAACCTGGACATTGAAACCAAGAATTCCATTGAGACCTTCTTCACCAGCTCACGGCACTACTATAGCCCCAAGGCACACAGCCCGAGTTATGCCAACCAACTGGACGAGGGCAAGGGTCAAGTCATGCAGCTCACCACCTCTAATACCGTCACCTATTCCAATATCTTTGGAGGTTATCACTCTATGCACGTGGTTGTGGGTCAGGAAGCTATGCGGTACAGCAGCAATCAGTATGAGATGTATACTCCGGAAGCTGACCCCAATATGCCTTATTTCAATTCTTCTCTGAACCAGACGAATACGGAAATCAATTACAGCGAAACCAACGAGACCATGCTCTCCTTCTTCGGTATTGCGGATTATAACTACGACAACCGTTATTTTGCACAGGCTACGGTTCGTGCTGACGGCTCTTCCTTGTTTGGCGCAGACAACAAATGGGGTACCTTCTGGTCTGTCTCCGCTTCCTGGAATGCCACCAACGAAAAGTTCATGCAGAACGTTAAATGGATCGACCTCCTGAAGCTTCGTGCCAGCTATGGTGTGAATGGTAACAATGGTATTGCCGCCTATCGTGCATACGGTCTATATGGTTCAGCCATCTACAATGGTATTAGTGGTTACCTTCCTTCACAGCTAGAGAACCGCCGTCTTTCCTGGGAGCGCAACCTCACATGGAACGTCGGTCTGGACTTCGCGTTCCTGAAGAACCGCCTCACCGGTAGCCTGGATGTGTACAGCCGTAAGACTGTAGACCTTCTTCTGACGAAACAGATTCCTCAGACCTCCGGTTTCTCCACCATATTCTCCAACGTGGGTTCCATGAAGAATGACGGTATCGAATTCCAATTGAATTACGACATCATCTCCAAGCCGGATATGCTCTGGTCTATTGGCGGTAATATCGCCCACAACAAGACCAAGATTCTCGACCTGGGTGGTGACGAATTTCTTGGCACCAGCACCCGTCAGGTGGTTGGTATGGGCATGTACACCTACTATCTATACGATTACTATGGTGTGAACCCCGCTAACGGCGAACCCCTGTGGGTAACGGAAGATGGTTCCCTTACCAACACTTATGCAAAGGCCCGTCGTTACTATGCCGGCTCCCCGGAACCGAAGATTGTTGGCGGCTTCAATACTTCCTTCCAATGGAAGGGTCTTGCATTCTCCGCATTCTTTGAATTCAAAGCCGGTCAGAAGGTGCTGATTTGGAACGAAAACCACTACTTACACTCCGATGGCGCCCAGATGGCCATGAACCAGTTTGCCAGCGCCCTTAATTACTGGAAGAAGCCCGGTGATACCGGTTGCGATCCCAAACCTGTCGCTGGTAACACCTCCGGTTCCGATGACTGGTACAACGATCGTTGGCTCCAGGATGGCAGCTATCTCCGTATCAAGGATGTAACCCTCTCCTACACGCTCCCTCAGAAGTGGACCAAGAAAATCCACATCAACAACCTAAGATTCTATGTGAGCGGTCTCAACCTCTTCTGCTTCAACGGCGTAGACTACTGGGATCCCGAACAGGGCGTAACCGGTATTACCGCTGGTGCCTACCCGCTTACCAAGTCCTTCGTGGGTGGTATTGAATTAACCTTCTAAATCGGGTATGATTATGAAAAAATATTTGATTATCGCATTTGCCGCTGCTTTTACCCTGGTAGGTTGCGGAAAGAACTTCCTGGAACAGGCTCCTAAGCAGTCTCAGAGTGATGTGCTCACCCTCTCCACGCTGGAAGGCTTGGATATGGCTACCGCAGGTGCCTATGCTCCGCTGGCCTCTACGAACTGGTATGGTGCCAACTTTATCCTCTCCAATGAGATGCAGACCATGAACGGTAAACGTTGGGTCGAATTCTCCAAATACATTTCCGGACGTTACACGGATGAGTACGCTGTTCATTACACCCAGAATACGGCAAAACCCCTCTGGGGAACCGCTTACTTTGTGATTCTGAGTGCTAACGCTGTTATCAACAACCTGGAAAAGGTGGAAGGAGATGAGGAAACTAAAAACAACCTCAAGGCCGAATGCCTCTTCCTGCGTGCCCTGGCTCACTTTGACCTTGTCAGAACCTATGCTATGCCGTATTACTACGCAGTGAAGGCAACTTCGGCTCCCGCCAACCTGGGTGTTCCCGTGGTTACTACTTCGGATCCCGAGGCAAAGCCTGCCCGCGAGACGATGGAAAAGACCTACGAGCAAATCATTACCGATCTGTTGGATGCCGAAAAAATTATCGACCCGGATTATGTTCGCACTGGTGGTGAGGATGCTTATGCTAAAGTAAGTCTTACAGCCATCCAGGCCCTCCTTAGCCGCGTTTATCTGTACTCTCAACAATGGCAGAAGGCAGCAGACTACGCTACCAAGGTGATCAATTCCGGAAAATATTCCATGTGGAAGGCTAATCAAGTTGCCTTCGGCAACGAATGCGTTTGGGTCGAACAGGTTCGTTCTAAGGGCGAAGTCATTTTCGAGGTCTTCGTAAACACAACCCAAACTTATGGTGGCGGTAACGAAAACGTCTGGGGCATGACTTGCTTTGCTGGTGGTTATGGCGACTGCGGCGCTTCTGAAGACCTTCTAAACCTCTATGAGGACAATGATGTACGCAAGACCCTTGTACAGTCCGACGCCGAAGGCAACGCCCTCTTTACCATGAAATACTTTGGTAAAGGTTTAAGCTCTATCGATGCATCCAATATCATTATCCTGCGTTTGAGCGAAATGTACCTGACGCGCGCCGAAGCCATCCTCAATGGTGCTTCCGTAACCGGAGCAAATGCTGCAGATGACCTTGCCACTGTGGCTAAAAACCGTGGCGCAACGCCTCTGGCAGCAACTTTGGCCAATGTATACCTGGAGCGTGCAAAAGAATTTGCATGGGAAGGTCACCTTTGGTTTGACCTGGCTCGCACGGGCCGTCCGATGACCCGTACCGATGTTTCCGGTACTTCTATTCCTACCCTTATTGAACCTGGTGACTACCGCTGGGCTACCCCTATCGCATCCCGCGAATTCACGGTGAATCCAAATCTGATGCAAAACGACGGTTATGGTATCTAATATTTAGGAGGAACGCAATATGAAACTATATAAGACTATTCTTGCAGGCGCTATTGTTTTAGCAACCGCCTCCTGTAGCAAACTGAACCAGGCCCCCGTATTCAACCCGGCTGACTCTTTTGCTGCTTTTGACAAGGCCACCCTTTCTGCTAATGAAGAAGCAGGCCGCGTAAGCATTCCCGTAACTATTGCTTCTATTCAGCCAGTTGGAACAACGGTGACTTATGCAGTAGATACTGAGAATTCCACTGCTATCGAAGGAAAACACTTCAAGCTGGTAGATCCCAGTGCCGTTCTTACTTTCTCCAATGATGCCCGCACGGCATATATCGAGATTGATCTCCTGCCTATCCGTGGAGATGAAGGTTATACCGGTGACAAGGTAATTGCCATCAAACTGCTGAATTCCAACGGAGTAAAAATCGGCTCAAACAATGTGTGCCGCTTCACGATCAACGACCTGGATCACCCCCTGTCGGCTATTTTGGGTAAGTATACGATTAACGACGGTAGCTCAACTGCAACGATTACCCTTGAAAAAGATGCCAAAGATGTTACCATCGTACACTTCCCGGATCTCATGCTATCTACTGCCACCTGGGTTGGTGCCGATTATCCCTTCGACATCATTGGTCAGGTATCTGAAGACAAGACTACCATTGTGATTCCTTTGCCTGTCGATACGGGATATACCTATTCCAACGGGGAGAATCTGCAGATTTATGCCTGTGACTCAGAGAGTGTCTATTATACCCAGGCATCCATCACGCTCACAGCTACTCCTACGGGCTTCTCCAGCGGCGAATATGGTCTTATCTCTTACATTAAGGGTGCTGGCTATGTTCAGGTTTGGGATCCGTTTACGATCACTAAAAAATAATGTGCATTATGAAAAAAATCTTTACATACATTGCTGCAATGAGTATAGTCGCTTTGGCCGTACTCTCCTGCCAGACGGTGCCTGAGGATAAATCGCACACTGATGTTGTAGTTCCTGCTCCGAACGTTACCATTACCGTGAACAGCGTAACCGACAACTCCGCTACCATTACCATTGCTCCCGATGGAGCCGCAGCCTATTTCTCTTACGTAGTAGATGCTTCTGATGAGGCGGAAGAATTGGATGCAGCCATACTGTATGCCAATAAATACAAGGCGGTAGACAACGGTATTGCTAAATACGAAGCCCAAAAAACCGAGTCTATTGTGGTTGAACTTGAGAACTTGGAGGAAAATGTTACTTACCAGGTATACGCTGTGGCCGGTAGCACTACTGGTGTTGTGGGAAAGATTGCCGTCAAAAGTTTCGTCACCTCTGACCATGGTCTTCCTGATATTGACGATACCGCTAAAAAAGAGAATATTTACCAGATTCTCTTCACAGAGGCTGTCACCTACAACAGCAGCACTCCCGTAACTGCAAAGTACTATGCTGCTAACACTATTATTGTGGATAAATCCGGTGAAAAACCCGTTCTTACCTTTGACGGTGAGCAGGGAGACGCCAAAGTTGATGTCCTTGTAGATGGAAAAGTTGCTCAATTCACAGTTACCCTAGACGGTGAAAAGCCGCTACCCAACGGTGCCTATTATGCCATCAAAATTCCTGAAGGAGCTTTTGTAGACGCCATTGGCAATAAACTTCCTGAAGTTCCCATCAAAACCGGTCTTACCAGCAGCGGAACCCTTGGTTTCGGAAACATCTATGGCCGCATTACTCCTGTTCCCTTTGAACTAGAGGAGGAAGAAAACAAGACTGTTGTTAAACCGGGTGAGACCAGCGTCGCTTTCAGCATTCCTGAAGACGTAACTATAGTTAAAAAATTCGGAAAAGCTGCTAAAGCTACTATTACCGTAGAAAGCAAAACAAGTTCCAAGGAAACTACCACCGTGTACACGTTGAAGCAAGGGACAACGTTTGATTTGACAGAAGAAAACGTGACGCTTGCATTCCCTGCAGATATTGTAGTTGCGGCCGGAGACAACATGATTTTTGACATTGCCGAGGCTTCCTTCGAGGATATATATGGTAATACCAATGCAGCTCTCAATGCCGAGTACCTGTATTCCTTTGGCTATACGCTTGACGATGTTATCGGTACTTATAAGATTAGTGGAGTAAGTGGTTATGGTCCCGCCTACAATGAACCTGACTGGACCTTTACCATCGCGGCATCTGACGATAGCGAAAAGGGAAATGTCATGGTGACAGAATACTACGGTCTGGAAACCAAGATTTATGCATCTTTTAATTTTGACCTTGGCGAGTTTACCATGCCTCTCTATTATACTCCTATCAATTACACAATTGAAGAGGGTGTTTATACGGAATGGTATACCTATGGTTACTATAGCTGCGCTCAGAAAGCTAAGAACCCGTTAATTCTTCGTATGACGGAGAGTGGTGTCTTTTCCGCTGGTAATGATTATTTAGGTTATTATTACGAATCGTATAAACTCCCTGAAAGCGGAAATCCTGAAGATATCAAAGAAGAAGATTTGGTAGCTTATGATTACAATATCTTCTCTCCCGTTATGAATAGGCTGGCTCCGAATAACATTACAAAGAAGGCTATAGCATTTCCCACATTTGAAAAAACAAGTATCAAACGAATTCAATAAGCGTTTTATACCATTCTAATTTACAGCACCGCCCATTGACGGTGCTGTATTTTTTTATTATCTTTGTAAATTTCATAGTATTAAAGAAAAATATTTCCATACTATGAAACGTTTATCACTTACGCTGTCTCTTCTGCTGACAGCCTGCATGCAAGTTTTTGCCCAATATACGGCAACCACCACCTGGCCCTACGCCTACGAAGATTTCCAAGATGGTGTCATACTTATGATTCACGGGAGCGAAAAAAGCGGTCAATACAACGTAAATCTGGTTGATAAAAAACTCCACTTTATTGAAGGAAACTACGTAAAAGTCGCCAATATGGCCGACTTACTTAGTGTTAAAATCGGAAAAGACATTTACCAAAATGTCGGTGGAGAGTTGTATAAAGTTCTGGCTAAAAGTGACAAAAGTCTTGTTGTAGAAGACAATGAAATAGACTTTGCTGCATTAAATGAAACGGGAGGAGCCTATGGTTCTTCGTCAACGACATTGGGCACAACTGCTTTGAGTTCACTGGAGGGAATCGGCGGAAGCAACTCCAGCAAGAATATCAATCACATGGAACTGAAGCTAAATAAGGAAAACGGAAAGTCACTCAGTTTCATTACCAAAAAATATATGTTTGTAAACGGGAATAAAATCTACGCATCCAAGCGCGATTTCATGAATGCACCCGGACTGGACAAGGAAGCGGCTAAAATTTTTCTGAAAACCCAAAAAATCAAATGGAACAACCCTCAGGATATTCTGATGGCCGGAGATTTTCTTAGTGACTATGTAAAATAACACCTATGAAAAAGTATTGGATATTTTTTGTTACTGCGTGCGCACTATCCTGCGCAAAAACGCAGGAAAACCAGGTTTATCAAGAGCAAAGTGAAAAAGAAACGATTGCCATGATAAATAAGGCCGATACAGGCCATTATGAAAAAGGGGTAGCCTATATCCGTCTAACGGAAAAATTTGCCGCTCTTGTAGAAAATGACCTGGAAGCAGGATCTATCGTAACCAAATCTCAACCGCTGAATACGCTGTTTGATGATCTTGGTGTTGTTTCCATGCGCCGCCTGTTCCCCTATGCCGGGGAATTTGAACCCCGTACCAGGAAAGAAGGCCTTCACCTCTGGTATATTGTGGAATATGATACTGCTCAACCACAAACAAAGGCAGAAATTGCCTTGAGATCGCTAGATGGTATTTCTCTGGTCGAGGGAAAACGCCGAATCAAAAACACGGCCATTTTTAATGATCCCATGCTGAATAATCAATGGGGTTATATCAATACCGCACATAAAGGTGTAGATGTAAATGTTGAAACCGTTTGGAAAAACTACACTACAGGTAACAGTAACGTAATTGTATCCGTTGTAGACGGTGGTGTTGACCTCAATCATGAAGACCTGATAGATAACACGCTTAAAGGAGGCGCAAACGGAAGTTACAATTCTGTAGACAATAATTATGTTATTCAGGCCGACAACCACGGAACGCACGTTGCAGGCACAATTGCCGCTATGAATAACAATAATAAAGGTGTGTGTGGTATAGCCGGAGGCAACTATACTACCGGAGAAGCTGGTGTTAAAATCATGTCCTGTATGATTTTCAAAAGCGTTGATAATAAAACCCAGCAAGGGGACACTCCGGCTGCCATTAAGTGGGGTGCAGACCATGGAGCCGTCATTTCTCAAAATAGCTGGGGATACGTGGTTGATACCGATAACGATGGTATCATCAGCGCTGAAGAACGGGAAATAGCCAAAAACCTTACCATCAGTGCCGCTGAAAAAGCTGCCGTCGACTATTTTATAAAATATGCCGGTTGCGACAATAATTTGAATCAACTTCCCTCTTCACCTATGAAAGGGGGTGTCGTTATTTTTGCCGCCGGTAACGATAATCTGCCCTATGGCGCACCGGCCAACTATGAGCCTATCATTTCTGTAGGTGCTATAGACCAAGACGGTACGCGTGCCAGTTTTTCCAACTATGGTGACTGGGTGGATATTGCTGCCCCCGGGGTAGCTATCCGGAGTACAATTCCTGAAGGATATGGCAATTTACAAGGTACATCTATGGCATGTCCCCACGTATCCGGTGTAGCTGCATTGATTGTTTCATACTACGGCGGACCTGGATTTACTGCAGATATGTTAAAAGAGCGTCTCATCGGTGGAGCCAATCCCAATATCATTCCCAAAAATCATAAAATTGGTTCTTTGGTCGATGCGCTTGGTTCTATTACTTACGGAAGTTCCGACGTCCCTGAAACAGTCAATACCTATGAAATCAAGCCTGTCTCAAATGCTGTGGAATTCAGTTGGAGTGTCACTGGTAATTCTATGGGTTTACCTGCTACAGGATATGTTCTTTATGCATCTGAGCAGCCGCTTAATGGTTTAAATCCGTTTAAACCGGGAGAGAATGTATACATGTCCATTGTAACGGTGGATGACAAGAATATTGGCGATACAATGACCGGACGTCTGGAAAATCTTTCCTTTGACACAAAGTATTACGTTGCTCTTGCCGGTTATGATTATGGACGTAATTTTTCAGAACTTTCTCCTGTAAAAACAATCAAAACCCTCACAAACAATCCGCCTACAATAACCACAAATTATTCAGGTAGTTACAGCGTTCACGCACACGAAACAATCGTTATCCCGTATGTGATAAGCGACCCGGATGGACATGTTGTAACTGTTGAATACTCCCCTGGAAGTAATGCCGATACCTGGCAGCAAGGCTCCTCTGCCAATGTATACCAAATGGAAATTGTCGGCAATGCCGAAAAACCGGGTAATTACACGGCCAAAGTTCTGGCAACCGATTCTTATGGACTATCTGCATCGCTTGATATTCCGTATACGCTTTTGGAAAACCAGGCCCCTAAAGTAATAAAGAATGTCGATAATATGATATTCAACGCCGAAGGAAGTAAATTCACCTTGGATATGTCGGAATACATTGAAGACCCTGACGGAGAAAACCTTAAATACTCCATTTCCATCACAAATCCTTCTGTTCTGAACCTAAATCAGCAAGAGAATATCTTGTATGGTACTACGCTCGGATATGGTCTGACAGATGTAACGCTCGTAGGAACCGATGCTAAAAACCTTACAGCATCCTTACAATTTAAGGTTTTGGTAAAAGATTCCTCTGTAGAATGCACCATGTATCCTAATCCTGTAGTAGACAAACTTTATATTACAAATAGCGAGAATCCTGCAGTAAATACCACCATTCAGATTTACTCTTCCTCTGGAAAGCTTGTTTTTGAGACAACGGAAATGGTGGGAGCCTTTGTTCCTGCGCAAATTGACTTCAGTTCTTTTGCACCAGGTCGATATATGGTTATCATCCGCTATAATGGTAAAGAAATCAAACAGAATATTGTGAAGTAAATGTCTATGAAAAAGATAATCATTTTTCTTGTTTTTACCCTGACAACTACCCTGTACGGATGGAGTCAGGATGGCAGTTCCATTGCTATGCCATACATGGCTATAGACCGTAATGCAACAACCAGTGCATTAGGTGGTGCCAGAATAACAGACGTTCTGTACAATCCTGCCGCTATTCCCTTTGTTGGAAGTGATGTTCAGGTGAGTTATCAACTTTGGGCTCCAAAAAACAACAAATCAAATCATATCAATGTATTATCCGGGATAAAAATAGGCAATAAGTTTGGACTCAGTGTACATGGAGCTTTCCAATTGGGAACGCCTTACAATACCTTTGATTTAAGTGGAAAGATGGGGGATACTTTTACCCCTAAAGATCTATTACTCGGTATTGGAGCAGGTTTTGCCTTCACCCCTTTTCTTTCTGCAGGTGTTAATCTTAATTTCTCCAATCAGAAAGTATCTGCCGACGCTTCTTATTCCGCATTTGCAGCCGATATCTTTTTGCTCTTCAAAAAGGATGGACTGAGAGCCAGTGCAGGGGTGGCCAATTTAGGGACAAGAGTAAAAGCGGGAGAAACGACCTTTCCTATCCCTTCATCTGCTAAATTAGGTGCTTCTTATACACTTCCTTTCGGACTTGGGTTTGCCGCCGATTTTGATTATTACTTTGCGGGTGGAATAGCTATTTGTGCAGGCGCTCAGTATACTTGGAAAGATATTGTTTTTGTCCGGGCCGGATATCACTTCGAGAATAAAAAATCTCCACTTCCCTCCTATGCATCTATAGGTATTGGCGGTAAGTTTTTTGGAATTCACCTGGATGTGAGTTATCTCACTGCGTCTGCGGCTTTGGGTAATACCTTAACTATCGGCTTAGGCTATTCATTCTGATTAAACATGTTACACAACCAACTATAAACCAACACTTTAGCACACCGAACGGGGTCCATGACGGACCCCGTTCAATTATACAAGTACTTAAAAATAAATTACTTACACTCCACATCCAACTATCTGGAGAACCATCTAATTGGGTATGTATTCCGTCAGAATATTTTCTGTTTGTAGTTTTTTTGAGCTGATTTTCAAAAATCGGCTCATTTTTCATTACAATAAACGGGGCCCAGACGGACCCCGTTCATCGTTTATGCAATAACCGCTTACTCGCTGAAGCGGGCCTTGAGATATTCGCGGTTCAGGCGGGCAATATGGTCGATGGTGACGTGCTTGGGGCACTCCATCTCGCAGGCGCGGGTGTTGGTGCAGTTACCAAAGCCCAGTTCGTCCATCTTGGCCACCATGGCGCGGGCGCGGCGGGCAGCTTCCGGACGGCCTTGCGGCAGCAGGGCCAGGGAGCTTACGCGGGCAGCCACAAACAGCATGGCGGAACCGTTCTTACAGGTGGCAACGCAGGCGCCGCAACCTACGCAGGCGGCTGCATCCATGGACAGTTCAGCGTCATCGTGCGGGATAAGGATGTTGTTGCCATCCTGTGCGCTGCCGGTACGTACGGTGATGAAACCGCCGGCCTGCATGATTTTGTCGAAGGCGGTACGGTCTACCACCAGGTCCTTGATTACCGGGAAAGCGCCGCTGCGCCAAGGCTCCACGGTAATGGTGGCACCGGGTTTAAAGTGACGCATGAACAGCTGGCAGGTGGTTACCTGGTCGTCCGGACCGTGTGCACGGCCGTCCACATACAGGGAACAGGCACCGCAGATGCCCTCACGGCAGTCGTGGTCGAAGGCGATGGGTTCGATGCCCTTGCGAATGAGTTGATCGTTCAGGATATCCAGCATTTCGAGGAACGAAGCATCTTCCTCCACATCCGTAACGTGGTAGGTCTCGAAATGGCCTTTTGCTTTGGCGTTCTTCTGACGCCATACTTTTACATTATATTCCATACTCGGGATTAGTCTTTGTAGTTACGGGTTGCAATCTTGATGTTTTCGTACTTGAGTTCTTCCTTGTGCAGCTCAGGCTCCTTGCCTTCGCCCTTGTATTCCCAGGCGGCTACATACATGAAGTTCTCGTCGTCGCGCTTGGTCTCGCCTTCTTCCGTCTGCATTTCCTCGCGGAAGTGGCCACCGCAGGATTCGCGGCGGTTCAGGGCGTCGTAGGCCATGAGTTCGCCAATATCGAAGAAGTCCACCAGACGCAGGGCTTTTTCCAGCTCCTGGTTGAATTCCTCGTTGGTGCCGGGTACACGGACGGTCTTCCAGAATTCCTCGCGGAGCTTCTTGATTTCCTCGATTCCCTTCTTGAGGCCGGCCTCGTTGCGCGCCATACCTACATATTCCCACATAATGTGACCCAGTTTCTTGTGGATGGCATCTACCGGCTCCGTACCTTTCACGGCAAAGAGCTTGGCGATGCGCTCCTTCACGGCCTTTTCCGCCGCTGCAAATTCAGGGGCGTTGGTGTCCGTCTTGGGCTCGGCAAACTTATGGGAAAGATAATCGCCGATGGTGTAAGGCAGCACAAAGTAACCGTCGGCAAGGCCCTGCATAAGGGCACTGGCACCCAGACGGTTGCCGCCGTGGTCCGAGAAGTTGGCCTCACCGATGGCATACAGGCCCGGAATGGTGGTCTGGAGGTCATAGTCTACCCACAGGCCGCCCATTGTGTAGTGGATGGCCGGATAAATCATCATCGGCTCCTCCCAAGGGGAAGTGGAGGTAATCTTTTCGTACATGTCGAACAGGTTACCGTAGCGCTCCTGCACCCGCTGGTGACCCAGGCGCTTAATAGCGTCTGCAAAATCCAGGAACACGGCCAGGCCGGTCTCGTTCACGCCATAACCGGCATCGCAGCGCTCTTTGGCGGCGCGGGAAGCCACGTCACGGGGAACCAGGTTACCGAAGGCCGGATAACGGCGCTCCAGATAGTAGTCGCGGTCCTCTTCGGGAATCTGGGAAGGCTTGATTTCATGCTTGCGCAGCTTCATCACGTCCTCCTTCTTCTTGGGTACCCAGATACGGCCGTCGTTACGCAGGGACTCACTCATCAGGGTGAGCTTGCACTGCTGGTCGCCGTGTACCGGGATACAGGTGGGGTGAATCTGGGCAAAGCAAGGGTTGGCAAAGAAGGCACCCTTGCGGTAGGCCTGCATGGCGGCGCTGCCGTTGGAGTTCATGGCGTTGGTGGAGAGGAAATAGGTATTGCCATACCCACCGGTTGCCAGCACAACGGCATGGGCGCC
>Ga0247611_10006083_pt1 | contig 15623 bp, 19 predicted proteins | sample 177DNAGHGhighgp2_FD_192422 | JGI IMG/M metagenome (GOLD analysis project Ga0247611, IMG submission 192422) | Sheep rumen microbial communities from Palmerston North, Manawatu-Wanganui, New Zealand - 1770 DNA GHGhigh gp2 | ecosystem: Host-associated > Mammals > Digestive system > Stomach > Rumen...
CTCTTTTGTCGAAATTTGCGAGAGAGACGAGGAAATAACACGAACATCGAAGAGATGAAAAAAGATATCTTTATCTATGAATACTATCAGAAAATTAAAGATGGCACGATTGTTGTTGGCAAGTGGATCATGCTTTTAATGGAGTATATTGTCAACGGATTGGAGAAAAAGGAGTTCTTTTTTGATAAAAAGAAAGCAAATCGTGCTGTTGAATGGATTGAAGAGCATTGTTTTCATACAGAAGGCAAACTTGCTCCGAATAATCTGAAGTTGGAGTTGTGGCAGAAAGCATTTATCTCTTGTTTGTTCGGAATTGTTGATAAAAACGGTTTGAGACAGTTCAGGGAAGTTGTTCTTGTAGTTGGTAGAAAAAATGGTAAATCTTTGATTGCTTCTGCGATTGCAAAATACGTTTGGATGGTAGATGGTGGATTCGGAACAAAGATATACAACATTGCTCCGAAATTAGACCAAGCATCAATCATTTATAGTAATATCTGGCAGATGGTCGCTCTTGATCCTGAATATAAACAGATGAAAGAGGATTTGTCAGAGCGTGATGCACATAACAAGAAAGTCAAAGATGATTCGATGCTTCCGAAGTTGCGTCAATCTGATTTGTATATACAAGGGACAAACAGCCAAGTCAAAAAAGTTGCTTTTGCTGTTAAGAGTTCCGATGGTTTTAATCCTAGTCTTTGCATATGCGATGAAATTGCAGCATGGAAGGGAGATGAAGGATTAAAACAATATGAAGTTTTCAAAAGTGGTATGGGAGCACGTGAAGAGCCTATTCTTTTGTCGTGTACCACTTCCGGCTATGTCAACGATTCAATCTATGATGAGATTATAAAGAGATCTACAAGATTTTTGTTAGGCGAGAGCAAAGAAAAAAAGCTCTTGCCTTTTTTATACATGATTGAAGATATCGAGAAATGGAATGACATTCAGGAGTTGCAGAAGAGTTTGCCAAATCTGGGTGTTAGCGTTTCTATTGATTTCATGCTTGAAGAGATTGCTATTGCGGAAGGTTCTGCTAGTAAGAAGGCAGAGTTCCTTTGCAAATATTGCAATATCAAGCAGAATAGTTCACTTGCATGGCTTCCTGCATCGGTAGTTCAAGGAATGTGCGGAGATCCTCTTGATTTGAATGATTTCCGTGGATCATATTGCGTTGCCGGATTGGATTTGTCCCAGACAACAGACTTGACATCGGCTTGCGTGATTATTCAGAAAGACGGTCAATTGTATGTCTTCAGTAAGTTTTGGCTACCGAATGAAAAGATTGACGAAGCAAGTCAAAGAGATGGTTTGCCATATAACATATACATTCAGCGTGGATTGCTTGAAGCGTCTGGAGACAACTTTGTTGACTATCACGATTGTTTCAAGTGGTTGACGATGCTTATTGAAGAATATGAGATTCTTCCGCTAATGGTCGGATATGATAGATATTCCGCACAATATTTGGTGCAGGATTTAAATACATACGGATTTCAAACAGATGATGTATTTCAGGGAGACAATCTTTGGGGAGTTCTTCAGGAAGAAGAAGGCTTGTTCAAAGATGGAATTGTTCACATTGGTGATAACGATCTTTTGAAAGTTCATTTGTTAAATTCTGCAATCAAAATGAATGCAGAGCGTGGAAGAGGAAGACTTGTGAAGTTGAATGCTTCAAGTCACATAGATGGAGTCGCAGCATTGACAGATGCTTTTTGTGTACGTCAGAAGCACTGGGGCGATTTAGGAGATAGATTAAAAAATGAGGACTAGAAGTCATGGGATTATTTGACGCAATATTCAAAAACAGACCAAGAGTCACATCAAAACAGGAAACATTGTTCAAGATGTTGGATGGTTACACTCCAAGATTTACAACTTGGGGTGGTTCAATTTATGAACAAGAGTTGATAAGAGATGCGATAAACGCAAGAGCAACTCACATAAGCAAATTGAAGTTTGAGAGTCAAGGATCAGGAAAACCAGCATTGCAAAACAAACTTCAAAAAGCTCCGAACGCATTCCAGAGTTGGTCACAGTTCCTTTACAGACTGTCAACAATATTGGATGTTCACAACACAGCATTCATAGTTCCTATTTATGACCAGTTTGGAGAAATAAGTGGAATATATTGCGTACTTCCAAATAATTGTGAAATTCGTCAATTTGGTGGCAAACCTTACCTTGTTTATGATTTCAGACAGAATGGCAAGGCTGCTATTGAATTGGAATATTGTGGAATCATGACAAAGTATCAATACAAGTCAGATTTCTTTGGAGAAAACAATACACCACTTGAACCGACACTTGATTTGATTCACATTCAGAATCAAGGCATCGAGGAAGGTGTTAAGTCTTCTGCAACATATCGGTTCTGGGCGAAGGTCAACAACTTCAGCAAAACAGAAGATTTGAAGAAAGAACGTCAGAGATTCAGCGAAGAGAATTTTAGCAGAGATGCAAATGCCGGTGGAATCTTATTGTTCCCGAATACATATTCTGAAATCAATCAGGTTAAATCGCAGCCATTTATTGTTGATGCCGATCAGATGAAACAAATCAAGGAAGGTGTTTACGATCATTTCATGGTGAATGATGACATCCTTCAAAACAAGGCATATGGAGATGCTTGGTCAGCATTTTATGAAGGAGCAATTGAGCCGTTTGCGATTCAGTTTTCTGAAGTGGTTACAAAGATGTTATTCACTCTGACAGAACAGAGCTTTGGAAACAAAGTCATGTTGACATCTAATAGACTTCAGTACATGACAAATGCTGATAAGTTGAATGTATCAAGTCAACTTGCAGATAGAGGAATTATGAACCGTGATGAAGTAAGAGAGATTTGGAATCTTCCTCCTTTACCGAATGGCGAAGGACAAGCTTACATCATCCGTGGTGAATATTGGAATGCAGACGAAAAGATAAATGAGGGACAGAACAATGACAACGAATGAAAGAAAAGAGATTAGAAAATTTAATTTCGAAGTCAGGGCAAAAAAAGATGAACAGCATGGAAACTATCTCGAAGGTACACCAATTGTTTATGATGAATGGGCAGATTTGGGATGGTATGACGAACAGATAAGAAGCGGAGCATTAGCGGACACTGATTTAAGAGATGTCCGTTTTTTAGTTAATCACAACACAGACATGATTCCGCTTGCAAGATCAAGGAATAACAACGAGAACAGCACGATGCAGATGACAGTTGTTGATGGTGTTGGCATGAATATCAGAGTCAATCTTGACACAGAGAACAATGCTGATGCCAGAGCATTGTATTCAGCAGTCGATCGTGGAGACATTGATTCAATGTCATTTATGTTCGTTGTTGCAGATGATATTTGGGAAGATGAGGACACAGAACATCCGAAGAGAACTATCACAAGCATTCGCAAGGTGTTTGAAGTGTCAGCGGTAACATTTCCGGCATATGAACAAACGTCAATCAGCGCAAGAGGTCTTTCTGATGCATTGGATAGTGCAAAAGAATCACTGGAGAGTGTAAGAGCCGAAAAACGTGCGCTTGAGAATAAAAAGAAACGCATCCGCATATTAGCGGAAATGTAAGCACAAGCAAAGGAGAAAAATCATGGAATTAAAGGACATGACAATTGAGCAGCTTGAAGAGCGCAAACAGGCAATTGCTTCAGAGGTAGAAACAGACGGAGCAGATTTGGATGCACTTGATAGCGAAGTAAAATCAATCAACGCAGAGCTTGAAGCTAGAAAAGCAGCAGAAGCAAAGAAAGTTGAAATCAGACAGGCAGTTGCACAGGGAGCAGGAACAGTTGTTGAAGCCGCTCCAGTAGAGGAGAAAAGAGAAATGAAAGACGTAGCAGAGATCAGAAATTCGAAAGAGTACATCAACGCATATGCAGATTATATCCGCACAGGCAAAGATGCAGAGTGCAGAGCACTTTTAACCACAAATGCAACAAACGGAACAGTTGCTATACCTGACATGGTATATGACATTGTAAAGACCGCTTGGGCAAAGGAAGGCATAATCTCAAGAGTTAAGAAGGCTTATATCAAGGGCAATCTTAAGGTTGGATTCGAGATCAGCTCAACAGGTGCTGCTATACATACAGAAGGTGGCGCAGCGGTTACAGAGGAAACACTTGTACTTGGTACAGTAACGCTTGTTCCTGAAAGCATCAAGAAGTGGATATCACTTTCTGATGAAGTAATGGATCTTCGTGGTGAAGCATTCCTTCAGTACATCTATGATGAACTTGCATACCAGATTGCAAAGAAGGCAGCAGACGAAGTTGTTTCAAAGATTGTTACTAGCGGAACACAGTCTACATCAACAGCAGTTGGTGTTCCTGTTATCACAGCAACTGCAATCAGCCTTGATCTTGTTGCACAGGCACTTGGTCAGCTTTCTGATGAAGCAAACAATCCTACAATCATAATGAACAAAGCTACATGGTCAGCATTCAAGGCTGTTCAGTACGCAAACCATTACGGTGTTGATCCTTTTGAGGGACTGGATGTTGTATTCAATAACACAATCAAGTCATTTGCAGCAGCATCAACAGGCGATACATTTGTTATCGTTGGCGATCTTGGTCAGGGTGCACTCATCAACCTTCCTAATGGCGAAGGCATAGAGTTCAAGTTCGATGACAAGACAGATATGACAAAGGATCTTGTAAGAGTTCTTGGTCGTGAATACATGGGCATTGGCATCGTTGGTCCTGATTCATTTGTTAAGATCGTAAAATAATTAATCGAAAGGATAATTCATGGATAAAAAAATACTAATCGCTGTACCTTGTATGGATTTGGTTCAAGCGAGCTTTGCTCAATCATTGGCTTCACTTAATAAGGTCGGACAATGTGCGGTGGCATTCAATGCTTGTTCGTTGATATATGATTCACGCAATAAACTTGCAGCAAAGGCTATGAAAGACGAGTTCGACTATGTGTTGTGGCTAGATTCTGACATGGTTTTTAGTCCAGACATTTTGGAGAAATTGATCGCTGATGATAAAGACATGGTGAGCGGATTATATTTCCGTAGAACTTCGCCTTATACACCTGTCATATTCAAGGATTCTGAATTAAAGGATGGGCGATTAGTATGGTCTGATTACACAGATTATCCAAAGGGAGAATTGTTCAAAGTTGCCGGAGCAGGATTCGGATGCGTCTTAATGAAGACAGACATGATATTTGATATGATTGGCAAATATGGGGACTGGTTTACTCCGCTATATAATAGCGGAGAAGACTTGTCCTTTTGCTATCGTGCAAGAGAGTTAGGCTATGAGATATGGTGTGATTCTCGTATCAAATGCGGTCATATGTCTCATCAGATGATAACAGAAGACTTCTACGAAGCATTCAAAGGAGATTAATTATGAAAGCAATAGTAGTTATACCGTTTTTTGATGAAAACGGACTCCACAAGATAGGCGATGTGATTGAGACTGCATCTTTGAACAGATATCTGGACAAGTATGCGGACAAATCTGCTAAAAAGGTGGAGCAGACATTAGAAGCGGAAACGCAAATCGCAGAAGCGGAAACGCAGATGCCAAAAAAGAGGATAAAGAAAAATGCTTGAGAAAGTAAAACTTGCTTTAAGAATAACAACAAACATATTTGATTCGGAGCTGAATGATTTAATTGACGCAGCGAAGATTGATCTTGGAATTGCCGGAGTAGTTCTTCCGTCAACACTCGATGCTATATGCGAACGAGCAATCATCACATATTGCAGAGTCAACTTTGAAGATCCGAAAGATTATGACAGGCTCAAAGCAAGTTATGATGAGCAGAAAGCTCAACTTTCAATGTCAAGCGATTATACAAATTATCAGGTGAATTGATATGTATTCAGAACAGATTGAATTAGTTGTTCAATATAAGACAACAACGCAAAGCGGAGTTGAGATTGCAGAAAGTACGGCAACAATTCTGGGAAAGAAAAAATCTGTTAATAGGACAGAGTTCTATGCAGCATATGGTGTCGGACTTCGCTTGAGTCACATTTGGGAGATAATACCCGAAGAATTCACGCTTGCAGACGTTACTGTTAATGGTAAGACATATCATGCAACGCACATCAGATACAATGGCGAACTTTATGAGATTGTCAGAACGTATCAGGTGAATGAATACGCTTTAGAAATTACGGTGCAATAATATGAGCGATTTCAAGGTTGTCGATGATTTTCAAGAACAATGGTCGGACATTGAAAAATATGTTGGATCATTGCAAGACAAAATCACAGATGAGAAAAAACTGAAAGAGTGTTTGAGAGAAATCGGCAAGCATATTGCTCGATTTGTGAAACAGTTCGCTCCGCCCAGGACAGATCATCCGTCTTATTCGGATGCAGGAAAAGCCAATTACAAACACATTGTTGATGATGTCAAAGTTTCGGTCAAAAAGAACAAGTTCACTAAACAAAGTTATGTATCTGTTCATGGTGGTAAATGGACAGGTTACAAATGGTTGTGGGTGAATGACGGACACGTTATGAAAGACGGCACATGGGTTGCCGGAAATCACTTTCTTGACAAAGCCGAGAAAGCGTCTGAAGACGGAATAAACGACATTGTTGATAAATACATCGAGGAAGTATTCAAATATGGCTAGTTTTAATTTAAAAGAGTTTATACGCTCATCCTTACAAATTCCATATATCGAGCCGAATCATGCTGTTATGGATGGTTCATTTACGATAGAGCCATATATAACATCGAGTTTGATTGGTAGCGGTACGGTGCAGAATGTTGCTTTAAATAGCACAGTTAATTTGTTTTACAAATCGCAAACAGATGCGGTCAGCAATGGCATTGCACTTTTTAAAGCATTAAATGATGAGTCGGGAGTCTTCTGCGAAGATCCTGATTTTACATATGAGAACGAATCAAATTTTTGGCGAACCACTCTATCGGTTCAGGAGGTTTTAAATGACTAACACAAGCAAGAGATCTTATAAGATCAATATCAAAAATCCTGTTTATTGCATAGTCACAGCAGATACTTCCGAAGGAACAACATATGGTGATGTCAAATCTCTTGGAGAAGCTCAACAGGCTCAAGTTACAGCGGTTAGCTCAACAGGTCAGCTTTATGGTGACGGAGCAATTGTTGACAGTTCTTCAAAGTTGACAGGTTTAACACTTGTTCTTTCAACAACAAAGATTCCTGTTGAAGCAATTGCTGACATCTATGGATATACAGTTACAAACGGAGTTGTTCAGAAGAGAGCAGGACAGCAGGCAAATTACATAGCGGTTGGTTACGAAGTAGAGCAGACCACAGGCGATAGCGAGTACATTTGGCTACTCAAGGGAAGACCGCAGCCATTAAATGACGATGTTTCACAGAGTGAACAGAACGTCAACTACTCAACGGATCAGATGACTGTTGATTTTGTCAGAAGAATATCTGATGAGATGCTTGAGTATTATGCAGATGCAGCTAATGCTGATTTCACAGCTTCACAGGCTGCTGCATGGTTCACACAGGGACCGTCAAGCATTGTTACTCCTACTCCGTAATTATTCAAACATAAGGGACAGGAAGTAAAAATCTTGTCCCTTTTTTTATTATGAAAGGAAATATGATGGTAACAATTAATGTCAAACCTGTTCCAGAAATTTTGATTAAATTTACGGACAGGGATTACATTTGCACATTTAATATGATTGCAATGGCAAATATGCAAGAAGCAATGGGAACACTAGAGAATGAAGAAAACATTGCAAATATATCTCCAGCGCATATGTGTGCATTTGTTTTGTATTCAGGCATAAAGGCAAACGATGAAACATTTACGATGGAAGAAGCAAAGGCATTAGCAATGCAGATAGGTCCGGCTTCATATGGCGAGATCATAGGAATGTTTAATGAAGCCGTAAGCGATTCCATGAATGAAAAGGACAAGAAGCTACTAAAAAAAATGTTAGCCCAGAAGATGTTCGGATCAAAGAAGTAAATCTTTGTATTGATGAAGCTTATTACTTGATTAAACGTAAGTTTCATATGTCAGATGCAGAGTTCTGGGCGAGTAGTTACAGAAAGATAAATTATTTGATAATGAAGTTAGGCGATGAATACGGTGTTGAGTCCGATTCAAAGCCACAAGTGCAAGAGATAACATCAATGAAACAGATAAACGGATGGTGTTGATATGGCTGGTGGAAGTTACAAGAAAGTTATTACGCTAGGTCTTGATTATAGTGAATTTCAAGGTGGAATGAAAGATTGTGCCGAGGAAATGAAAAAGCTCGATGCAGAGCACAAGGCAATGGCATCAAGCATGGACAAGACGGCATCAAAAGCAGATAAGCTTGCTGAAGCGAATGAATACCTGTCAAAGAAGATAGAACTTCAGAACAGGAAAGTTGAACTTGCAAAAGAGAAGTTGAATGAGCTGAAGAGTTCCGAGAGTGCAACAGAATCACAGATAAGAAAAGCAACAACAGCGGTTGCTAATGAAACAGCCGAATTGAATAGATTGAATAATGAGTTGGTCGAGACAAACATCAGCCAGAGCAATTTGAAACAGAATGCAGCTTTGTTAGTTGGTGTTATTACTGCGGTCGGTGCAGCGGCTGCTTCATGCGTTAAAGATGTTATGGAGTATGCTGATTCATTGCAGACATTGTCCGCACAAACAGGAGTATCTGTTGAGACTCTTCAAGCGTGGGATTATGCATCAGAGCAGATTGATACAGATTTCACCACAATGACAAATGCTTTTAAGAAGTTAGAGCAGAACATGGCAAATTCTCCGCAAGTCTTTGAACAACTTGGAGTCGCTGTTCAGGATTCTTCAGGACACATGAGAAAAGCAGAAGATGTCTACATGGAGACAATAGATGCTTTGAAGAAGATCGGAAACGAAACAGAGCAAGACCAAATGGCAATGCAAGTGTTTGGTAAGTCTGCGACAGAATTGACAGGCATGATAAACGCTGGCTCAAAAGGTTTGCAAGAGTACGCAAACGAAGCGAAGTCACTTGGAATGATTCTATCTAACGAAGAGATTGCAGCGGCTTCACAGGCAAAAGATGCGTGGGATAAATTAACACATTCACTTGATGCAGCAAAGATGAAAATTGGTGCAGAACTTGCTCCTATTGTCACAGTATTGGCGAACGCTATTTCACAGATTCCTGCTCCTGTTCTTGCAACGGTTGCAGCGGTAACATCAATGGTTGCTGTTATAGCGTTGTTAATTGTCACGATCGGAAGCGTTATCAATGCGGTTCGGAATATCGGTGCTGCGTTTGGCATGGCAAATATGGTGATGAATCCGCACTTGCTGTTGATAATGGGTATCATTGCAGCTCTTGCATTGTTAGCATATTCGATTAAAGAGATTATAGAACTATACAGAGAATGGCGAGAAGAACAAGCAAGAATCAATGCACAGAGTCAGAATATGTCAAACATTCTGCATGGTGGTGGCGGTCATGCACGTGGCGGAGCAGACCACAAGGCAACAGGTGGTGTGTCACGTGGTGGAATGACATGGGTTGGTGAGAACGGTCCAGAACTTGTGGATCTTCCTGCCGGATCAAGAGTTTATAACAATAGAGATAGCAGACAGATTGCGAATAATGCAACATACAATATCAGCATGAACGTGGACATCACAAAGTTGAAGTCTGTCAGGGATGTTGTTGATGCGGTTCAAGGTCTTGGAATGTCTGCGAGTGTATAAGGAGTTTATTGTAATGGGTTCAAGAATATTAAGAATACCTTTAGACCATATTACTCAAAACGGTCAAGAAACATCGGCTTCCTACGTTAAACAAGGCGATTTTTTTACAAACGATTATAATAACACTTCAAACGGACATTATATTTACAATTTGTGGTTTAAGATTCCAGAGGATTTATATACTTATGACATAGGTTATTATTTTGACAATTATATGTCAAAGGATCGTCATGCGATTGCTTTAAAAACTAAAAAATCAAGCTTCAGAAAAAGAATAAAGAATACATACTTAAAGACAACATACAAAAGCAGCGGACAGATAGAATATGATAATCGCACAACTAATCCGCCACAAACAGAATATACAGATGACACTTATTCTGGTGGTACTGTTTATACGCAAGATTATTTTAAACAATTTAGATTAGTTGAACCTTCTGCTTTTTTTCAAATTGATAGTTCGGATTTACATTATTATCCGGGCGATGTTGATGATTCAGAAACAGGAATGATGTTTCCGATATCTAGAAATGACAGATTAAGTCTTCAGTTTGTTTCCACAGATTATATTGTCATTTCAGCCGATCCGTTTTATGCGTATTCCAACACTGATACCGATTTCTGGACGCAAGAATACAAGCGAACTAGATATATTGAATGGGACATCGACACGTTTGAGCTTGAGATTCTTTTGACAGATATCGACATATATGTTGAACCAACATATCCTGTTAGCGTCTATGCAAGAAATGACAGAAACTTGACTGTTTCTTGGGAAGTTTCGAATTCTGATAATAGATCAGAGCAATATATCTGGGTAACAGAAAGCACAATTACGATTACGGATTCAAATAATGAATCTGTTTCATATACCATAACAGGAAACGATTTGTACCATGTATTCACTCCGTCAGACATTGAAGATTTGGCTGTTGGAGAATGTACTGTTCATGTTGAATCAACAACAAACTATGGATTGGTGGGTGAAGCAACTTGGACATTTGATTTAACAGGTGAAACAGACGCTCCAGAGATAACAAATGTCACACAGAATAGTTATCCGACAATAACATGGAATTCTGATAGTCAGATTTCATGGGAAATGCAAATAAGCAATGCACAAGGAATTGTTTATAAATCAGGAATTGTTGTAGGTTCGGAAGAATCATTTACTGTTCCTAAACTTCTTGAAGATGGTGATTATTCAATTGAAATGCGATGTGTTAATGTATACGGAGTGATGACAGGCTGGAGTTCGTATTTCTTACACCTTGAGCCGACAAAGCCGGATGCACCTGAAGGAATAATTGTATCAGCAAGAACAGATTTTGGTGTTTCAGTTAGTTGTTCCGATATGGAAACGACAGGAAAACTTCTTGCGGTAAGAAGAAAAGATGAAAATTCAACTCCTGTTGTTCTGGGTGAATACAACGGATCATTTGTTGATTATCTCATCGGCTTGAATGATTATCATCAATACACAATCAGAAACTACGTGGAAGGTTATGCAGACGGAGACTGGATTGATGGTGTTGTTCTTGCAAGCGGAGTTGTTATTCGCAATGCTGATGATTATTCAGAATTTGTCAATGTGTGGATGTCGGAAGATTCGATTTCAAACTTTAACATTGACGATCAACGATCAGATGTCCTTGTTCAATGTGTCGGCAGAAAATACCCGATTGCAGAACGTGGCGAGTGGATAACATCAAGAAGAAGTTTCAGCGGTTTTGTTACTGACGAAGATTTTAAGAAGCTCACAAAAATGAAGCTTGAATCAAATCATGTTCTTCTTCAGAGCAATGGAGAGTTCTTCCCATGTTACATGGAATTTGGTGACAACGGAGAATATATCACAAACGGAAGAATATTGAATTTCGCAATGACAAGAATAGATGGTGACAAATAATGAATATAGATGTTCAAGGATATACAAGGGAGCAGCTTTTGTCTGCTCTCTTTTCTTCTGCAAGAGAAGTGAGATTCGAATATACAATATCAGATTCGTTAAATAATGAATTAGGCAATATAGAAGTTCAAGACGGTCACATTTCATATGATTCAACATCAGACGTAATGAGAACATTCACAGGAAAGGTTAAAAAGTCTGATTTGCTCAACATGGACACAATTGACCGTAAGATTACTCCATGGATGTGTTTGATGATGCCGAATGGAAAAGAAGCAAAGTGGGCACTTGGTAAGTTTATTATTTATCCTTCAGCGGAATCAAACAATGATATCAACATGATTGATATTTCCGGCTATGATCTTGGCAAGATTGCTTTGGATGACAAGAGTGTTTCCAGAGTATTTGTCGATTCAAGTGATTTATACACCACAGCAATATCTGCAATATTAGCAAATATATATGTCAGGACAGATGTTATCGAATCAGAAGACACAAAATCATTTCCGCAGGAGTGGGAAATCGGAACGTCAAAACTGGAAGTTATTAATAATCTGTTAAAGGGAATCAATTATGATCCGCTTTATTTTGATGAATACGGTGTTGCAATATGTCATCCGCACATTGATGTTGTAGACCGTGAGATTGATTTTCAATATTTTGCAGATGAGCAAAGCATTATTCTTGATGGTGTAACGTATACATCGGATAAATTTGATATACCGAATAAATGGGTAAGATATACAGAAAATCCCGAAGCTCCATATCTTATAAGCACATTTGTCAATGATAGTCCTGATAGTCCTTTTTCAACAGTTAATAGAGGAAGAACAATTGTTGACACGGCTATTGTAGATGATATATCAAGTCAATCTGTTTTAGATGCATATGTTGCAAGAGTGGCATCAGAAGCAATGCTGACAACAGAACGAATCGAATTTAGAACACTTAATATGCCAGCACATGGATTCCGTGAATGCTTGTATGTAAACATTCCTGTCTATGACATTTTAGGAAAGTATATTGAGGTTGCATGGGATATGGATCTTGTTGCTGGTGGGCAAATGTCTCATATATGCGAAAGGGTGGTTGTTTTATGAGCTTAAAAAGTAACGAATTATTAAGAACAATAAAAAAGAGCACAGAAGACAACACTCCACAGGTGCGTTTAGCGATTATCAAACAGCTTGTTTCGGGCAAATATAAAGTCCAATTCTATGGAGAAGAGGAGATATCGCAGAAAACATATATGAAAATGTCTAATGTGACAGTTAACACAGCAAAACCTGTCTTGATGCAGAAAGTCAATGGAACATATGTGATCATGGGTAATATCAATTAAGAGGTGAAGACATGGCAAATGTAAATTATACAGTTGTATTAGATCTTACAGATAATGGATGCATAAATACTGGATGGAGATTGAAACAGGGAGATAATGGAAATTCTACCATTGTAGTAAAAATTGTAGACAATGGTGTTGATGTTTATGAGCCTTTAAGCACTCCAGATATTGCATTTAAGAGAGCAGATGGAACTTCGGTTCTTTCAACAATGACAGCGAGTGACGGATATTATAATTACACCTTCGTTGGAAACGAATTAGCTGTTGCAGGTCCTGTTGTGATGGATGTCACGTTTACAGATGAAGAAGCAAGAACATCAACGGCATCATGCAGATTTGAAGTTGTTGAGAATCCAGCCGGATATGATCCTGAAGGCGCACACACTTACGACAATCCTGTTTCGGTGTTAGTCGAACGAGCGACAGAGGATGCATTAATTGCAGAAGGCTTCGCAGTAGGACAGCAACGAGGACAAGATGTACCGTCAACAAGTCCGTATTATCACAACAATGCAAAGTATTATTCAGACTTAACAGATCCGACAGCGTTGCGAAATATGTCAGACGTTGATGTTGAAGATGTTCAGAACGGACAGGTTTTAAAGTGGAATGCCACAACAGAAAAATGGGAAAACGGAACAGGTGGTGGCGGATCTTCATCGCTTAACGATTTGTCTGATGTCGAAATTGATACTCCGAGCAATGGACAAGTATTGAAATATAACGCATTGGACAGCGAATGGCAGAACATAACGCTGGTTAGTGATTCAACAACTTCTGGAAGCACTGTTTGGAGTAGTAATAAGACAAATTCAGAACTTGCATTAAAAGAAGATGCTCCAACAATCCTGACATCAACATTATCAGCCGGAAGCACATCGTTGACATTCTCAAACGCAGCTATAACGACAACGGCAATGTATGATGTTTATGCTGACAAGTATGGATTGACTCCGACAGATATCACAATAACGACAGGACAAGCGGTGTTGACTTTTGAAGCACAGTCATCAAATGTTAGCGTTAAGCTTGTTATCAGATAAGGAGAAAGAAAATGGCATATTTTCATTGTTTAATCGGTGGCGGAAGTTCTGGGGGCGGATATGAATTGACAGTCACTTGTGATGCGGATTTTGCAGGAACAACGATCACTTGCACAGACGGAGTTACGACATTGACGCAAACTTGTCCGAGTGCTTCACCATACGAAGTTGTTTTTGAGATTCCAAATGGTGGAGAGTGGACAATAAGTGGTGTTATTAGTGGGCAGACGGCTACAACGGGAGTAAGTATACCAACAACAGCAACACTAGAAGCAATTATTCAAAAAACAATAACAATATATTCTGCTAAAGAAGACACTGTTACTTATACGGATATATACGGAGATACACAAACAGAAGTATTTGCAAGCGGTCAAACTAGCAAACAAATTACTATTGACATTGATGTAAGCGGAAGTTCAATTACGTTTACAAGTGGAGTTGCAAAAGATCCGACAAATTTAAGTAATGCTTATTCAAAGACCGTTACAATTAGTAGCAATACAACAAGCATTTATTTAATGCCTGACAATGCAGGTTATTGGTATGGATATATTGATAATAATTTAGTTGAAGAATTATCAACAACAAACGGATGGTCGTTTTACACTATTGGATTCACAGCTCCGATTTATAATACAAATAATTTAACATTGAATAATGGACATGGACAAACATCGAGTGGACTTGCATACAAAACAAAGAAAAACAATATCATTGCAAAATCTATTTATCAATCAACAACAATGAGTAGTGGTAATGGTGGTGCAATAACTTTGCATTCTTCAAAAAGTATGTCAGATGAAGCAACTCTTGCTGTTATTTCTGCACAAAATACAAACCTACAAACTTTATCATTAAGTATTACAAATGAAGGATATATCACAGCAGACGCAACATATTTAAGGGAAGGAACACTTTATGCTTTTTGGTACGAATAAGAGGTGATTTATTATGACACTAGAAAAAAGAGTTGAAAGACTTGAAAGACTTTTTGAAAACCTTCAAGAGTCATTTATTCAAGCACAAGCAAATCAAGTTATAAACACGGCAAAGACCGATGACAACAGCAATAATATCAAAGCTATCACACCATATACCAAAACACAAATCGGCTACTATGGCGAAACGGAAAAGACTTTCTATAATGTGCCAGAAGGTAATGTGACAGTATTTGGCTTGAAGGAATATTCTCTTGACAGAATTTCTGACAGGCTGACGATCACTTTTGATGCTTTATCAGAACAGACAGAAATCACAATATCAATCTTATAATGCAAAGGAGAAAAACAAAATGAAGTATTATTTAATGTGGATTTCAAATGGTAGTTTTCAATCAGACAAAATCGCAGAGTATGACGACAAGAGTGCAGCTATTTCAGCATTTGCATCGAAGTGGTCTACTCTTGAAGGAACAGCAGAGGTTAAGTCTTACATAGTTCAGTTAGTTGACTCCAACTTTGCAGTTGTTGATGGTTGCAAGAGAGATAATGTGAAGTCATGACAACTCCACGCAAAAGGAGCGTCACAAGAAGCTTGACAAGGTATGTCGTGTTTAGCATCGCAATGCTTATCATTTACACCACGATATGCCTTGTCTTTTTATGGCTTGAAAAACCGCT
>Ga0247611_10006084_pt1 | contig 15622 bp, 15 predicted proteins | sample 177DNAGHGhighgp2_FD_192422 | JGI IMG/M metagenome (GOLD analysis project Ga0247611, IMG submission 192422) | Sheep rumen microbial communities from Palmerston North, Manawatu-Wanganui, New Zealand - 1770 DNA GHGhigh gp2 | ecosystem: Host-associated > Mammals > Digestive system > Stomach > Rumen...
TGAGGGGCAAGTAGACAGTTACTCACTCGCATTATGATATTTTAATACAATATAAAATGAAAAGAGGAGGGAATGTCGAGCCTTGTCTACTCGACTGATGGAATGAATAAATCATCTAGTTTTGTTTATGATAATAAGATAAAGATGCTTACTATTATTATACTTGTAATTTGTTCAATAGTAGCAGCAATTATTTATCCAAATTCACGTGAATATAAAACTATTACAAAAGAATTGAAATCTATAGTTATAGAAAATGATACTGCCTATATAACTTTTATTGAAGATGATAAAACTTATGAGGCAATTAAGCATACTGGTGTTAATTTAGAAAATTTAAAAAATATTCCAGAAAAAACACAAGTTACTATTACTATTGAAAATAAGTCAAAAGATAAGTATACAGTTATATATATTTTTAGCATAAAAGATGATGTTATATTTGATGTTATGCATTGGTATGAAATGAATGACATAGTAGTCAAAACATTGTTTATTGCAGTACCTTTAATGATGGCAGCAGTATTATTAGTTTTATCTTTTCTTAAACTAGATTATAAGGGTGAAAAATTCGGCATTTATGATTATAACCCTCTTGAATTTTTTATCTTTTTTGCAATATCGGGTACATTTCCATTAATTATTTTGTTGTTATTTTATATTACTGGGAAAATCCAATTTTATACCCTTATGTATGGTTTAATAGGATTGTTTTTCTCGGCTATAGGAATAATAGGTTTAATTACAATATTTGTTAGTAAAAAAATAAATGATAAGAAAATGAATAGTGGAATTTATTAGATAATTAGCAGTAATTCATCATCAATAATATTTTATTAAATTGGTCACTGGAGAACTAGTGCCGTAGCACGATAGTTGATTAGGTGGCGAGTGAGCTCGGAACATTTGGTTTATTTACCAGTGTTTCGACTTTTTTTCTTTTAGGGCGCAAAAATGAAGCTAATTGGATTAAGGAAAGAAGATATTTTTGAATTTGAAAAGATAATGAAATAATTATGACAATTATTTTAAAATCCCTTTTTATCATTTAAATTTAAAATATTTGTGAAATAATTTAAATATGGTAAAATAAACATAGGTTGAGAGAGTTTAAAATTAAATATTTAAAAAATATGAATTTAGGTGAATAATATGAAACTACCAATCAAACAATTAGTAACTACTATAATTTTAAAATTAATAGTAGTTATATCTGCGACCATAGGTGTTATATTAAGTGCTATTGCAGGAATAGAAGCATTTATGGGCGGATCTACAGTATTTATGTATTTTACAATTCAATCTAATATTTTAATTGCTTTAGTGTGCTTAATTGGAATGATACTAATACTATTTAAGCTAAAAACTAATAATATTTGGAATATAATAAAATTTGTATCAACTATATCTATTACATTAACAGGATTAGTATTTTGTTTCGTCCTAGCACCAACAATGGAATCTGATGCTTGGGGTCTGGCAAATGTATTAACACATGTTGTTGTACCACTTGCAGCAATAATAGACTTTTTCGTAATTGGTATATATTTAGAATATAAAAAGGCTGATGTAATATATGTTATCATTCCTCCACTTTTATATGCAATATATGCAGGAATCGGATATGCATTAAATTGGCAATTCTCTAAGAATACAAATTACCCATATTTTTTCTTAAACTGGGGAAGTAAGGCTAAAGCCTTTGGATTTACAAATGAATTGCCATATATGGGTGTTATGTGGTGGATTATTCTATTATTATTAATGCTAGTAGGTCTTGGCTTTTTATATTTAAAAATAATAAATGTTATAAAAAATAGAATACAAAAGCAATTATAAGTCTACATTTGCAGGCTTTTTATGGTATAATCATACTAATAAGACACTTTATAATAATTAAAAAGGGATGAGCTATATGGATTTCAAAGAAATTTGCGAAAGCATAAATGATACAGCTTGTATTGTTTCAGTTAGAAAAACAAAAGATGGCTTTGATGAAATTAGAATAGTAGATGGAAATGAAAAATATCTAGCATCATTTGATGATAGATATAAAAATAATAGCTTTGTTCCTAATATGATATATACTCATTATATTAAAAGAAATCTAAATTTTGAGGAATATAGCTATAGATCAGCTGTAAAAAAAGAATTATTACATTCATACGCATTTGCGGAATTTTTACAATCATGGCTTCATATGATTTTTATTCCTATTAATTATGAAGATGGTGATTTATCATATTGCTTATACATAATGAATATTAGTACTTCATTTGTATCTGAAAATTTAGCTACTACTACAAATGATATGCAAACTAAGGTTTTAAATGCAGCCTTAAAATTAGCTAATACTGATGATTTTAAATTATCATTAAAGGGTGTAACTAGAGAAATCAGAAAAATATGCAATGCTTCATTTTGTTGTATTTTATTAGTTGATGATTTAAAAAAAGAATTAGAAATTCTTGCTGAAGATAGAGAATTAAATACTAGTGTTAAGCATTTAATTGATTATAATGATGAATCATTTAGCGAGCTAGTAAAATCATGGAATAAAACAATAGGTGATTCTAATTGTATAATAATAAGTGATGAAAATGGAATGAATTATCTTAAAGAAACTAATTTTGAATGGTATCAATCTCTACAAAAAAATAATATTAATTCATTAGTATTATTTAGATTAAAATCAAATAATAAACAAATTGGATACATGTGGATTAGTGGTTATAAGGTAGATGATACACCTAAAATTAAAGAAACATTAGAAATAACTACATTTATTTTAGGATCACAAATAGGAAATTATTTATTAGTAAAACAATTGACTGTCTTATCATCTGTTGACTTATTAACTGGATTATATAATAGAAATAAATTTAATAATTATATAGGTGATATATCAGCTAAAACTGAATCGATAGCTTTGATATTTTTAGATATTAATGGTCTAAAGACAGTAAATGATAAATATGGTCATTTAGAAGGAGATAAGCTTATAATAAAAGCTTCAGAAACTCTAAAGACAGTTTTTAAAGGTAATGATATATTTAGAGTTGGTGGAGATGAATTTGTTGTTATATTAAAAAATGTTAATGAAGATAAAATACATCAATCTTTAGAAAAATTAGATGAAATATCAGCTAAAAATAATGTATCATTTGCGGTAGGATATTCAATGACAAATGATTCAAAGAATATCGAAAAGATTTTAAAGGAAGCTGATTATAATATGTATGAAAATAAAAAGAAATATTATAAATCAAATCAATAATATTATTCTATAAATTGTGGTTAGAAATAGCCACAATTTTGTTTTTTTAATATGATCATAAATTTTATACAAAAAAATATAAAAAAATATGAAAAAAATATTGCAATTAATTATGTAATATGATAACTTTTATCTTGTATTTTAAAAATACACTAAAACAAAATATAAGGATTATTGGTATGACGATGTAAGTCTTTTATAGTTGTAAATAAAAAGGCAATAATAAGCAGCAGTATAATCACGAAATTTGATTATTTATTTAAGGGAGATTAATGATTAATGAAACAACTTGTAGAAGAAAAAGATGGTAAGCTATATTATAACGGATACTGCCTAGTTGATTTAGCTAAAAAGTTTGGAACACCACTTACTGTAACATTCCTTGATATTATTAAGGAACGTATTTTATCACTAAAGGAAGCTTTTGATACTGCGATTAAGGAAACAGATTACAAAGGTAATTTTATTTATCTTAATGCAAATAAAGCTAACTATGGTAAAGATGAAATAGAATCAGCATTCATCTTTGCAGATGGTCTTGAAACATCATCATTTTATGATTTAGTATTATCATTAAAAATGTATGAAAAATATCCATTATTTCATGATAAGCTTATCGTATGTAATGGATTAAAGCCTGATGATTACCTAGACGCTATAGTAATGGCACATGAAAAGGGCTATAACATCATCACTATAATCGATGATATATATGAATATGAATATTTAAAAAAGAAGGATATTAGCCTAAAAATAGGCTTAAGAATTCATTTATCTAGCTTATATGAGCCAGAAGTACCAGATGATAGATTTGGTTTAATGGAAGATGAAATTAATTATATTATAAATGATGTAAAGAATACTAAATTAGTATTAAATACAATCCATTATCATCAAAGAGGATTTGATTTCGAAGAGGATAAGTTCTTTAAGAATTTTGATTTAGCATTTAATTATTATATAAAAGCTAAAAAGCTATGTGATTCTGTAATTTATTTTGATTTTGGAGGAGGTACACCACTTCCAATTGAAGGTGAATTTGATTATGTAGCTTATGCAAAATCAATTTTAAATCACATTAAAGAATTATGTGAGAAGAATAATGTAGCTATACCTCATTTAATTAGTGAAAATGGTAAATATAGCCAAAAGGATTCAACTGTAAATATCTATAAGGTTGTAGGTACTAAAAACACAGGACAATATCCTTGGTATATTGTAGATTCATCACTTTTAATTGCTTTACCTGAAATGTATGCGTTAGGTGAGCCTATGCTAATTAAGCCTATTAATAACCTAGATAAGAAAATGGTTAAAGCAAGACTTGCAGGTATCACATGTGATTGTGATGATGTATATTATGATAAGCAAAAGGGATATTTTGAAATGCCAGACTGTGATGATGATTATATCGGGTTATTAGGAACAGGATCTTACCAAAATTCAATGAATGGTAAGGGTGGAGTTCACCACTGTATGCTACCAGAAGAAAAAGATGTTATTATCTATTACAAAAATGGTGTTGAATTAGTTAAAGTCAGAAGAGAATTACAAACTATCGAAGATATTTATGGAATTTTAAATATCTAGCATTAAAAAAAGGCCATGTGGCCTTTTTATTTTGCATTTAGTAATGCAGTTTCAATAATTTTAACAGCTTCCTTTAATTCTTCAACTAAATCATTATTGAATCTATCAAAAATAGGAGAATCTATATCTAATAAACCATAAATTTCATTATTAACATAAATAGGTATACATACCTCAGATCTAGAATTTGAATCACAGGCTATATGTCCTTTATATTCTAAGACATTTGGAACAACTAAAGTTTTGTTTTCCTTTATTGTATTTCCACATACTCCCTTACCTACAGCAATTTTTATGCAGGCAGGCTTACCTTGAAATGGTCCTAGATATAAATAATCATTATCTAAAATATAGAAGCCTAACCAATTTATATCATTTAATGAATTATATAAATATGCAGAAGCATTAGATAATATTGTTACCTTATATTCATTTTCGTCTAATAAAGCCTTTAAAGGCATTAAATCTATATACATTTAAATCACCAGAAGAATTATACCATTTATATATTGAAAAAAGAAGAAGTAATAAAAAAACTGTGAATTTTCATCACAGTTTTTATTATACATATTATTAAGCTCTGTTGTAGAATTCGACAATTTGTTGTTCGTTAATTTCTGGTAAGAATTCGTTTCTTTCAGGAATTCTAACTAATGTACCAACTAACTTGTCAGCATCAAATGATAAATATTCAGCTCTAGCACCCTTAGCTTCTAATGCAGCCTTAACAATCTTGAAGTTCTTAGCTTTATCCTTTAAAGAGATAGTTTGACCAGGAACTAATCTGTATGATGCAATATCAACCTTCTTGCCATCTACTAAAACATGACCATGGTTAACTAATTGACGAGCTTGTGGTCTAGTAGAAGCGAATCCTAAACGATAAACGATGTTATCAAGACGGCACTCTAATAATTTTAAGAAGTTTTCACCAGTCTTACCTTCCATCTTTGCTGCGTTATCGAAGATTCTTCTGAATTGCTTTTCAGACATACCATAAGTAAATCTTACTTTTTGCTTTTCTTGTAACTGAACAGCGTATTCTTTTAATTTGCCTTTCTTTGCACCATGTTGACCTGGAGCATATTTTCTTTTAACGATTTCTTTACCTGTTTCACTAATTGAATAGTTTAAGCGACGAGAAACCTTCCAGCTTGAGCCAGTAAATTTTGACATTTCTATGTCCTCCTCTAAATATAAATATTTTTTCGGAGTAAAAATCGATGCTTATATCAATAGGATATCTTAAATTAAATGTTCACCATCAAGCAGCGAAGGTTACTATTTAAACAAATAAGCTTTAAGATATTTACTAATGAGTTTAAGCTGCTGCTTTTTACCCACGCTATAGCATTATAACAAAAACTAAAAGAAGTGTCAAACTTATTTTAAAATTTTTAAAAAAAATATTGACAAAAATTATATATATTTATATAATGATATTAGTTAGTGATAACTAACTTATTGATATATCGGAATTCCCCTCAATATTTTTTACTTTTTTTGCTTTCCCATGTATCAATCAAAAAGCCAGATTTAGAATCTGGTTTTTTAAATTTTAAAAAACATTGCAGTAATAATAAAATATGTTATAATTTATCGCGTATAGGAGATAATAATATGATATACAACCAGATTTTAATTAGATTAGGTGATCTTACACTAAAGGGTAAGAACCAAAATGTTTTTTTAAGAAGATTATATAATTTAGTTTATGAAAAGCTAGATGGATTAAAGGTAATTATCGAAATACGCCATGATAGAATTTATATTGATTTAAATGAAGAAGATGTCAATAAGGTTATTGAAAGAATCAATTTAATTTCAGGCATATCTTCATATTCATTAGTTGTTAAATGTTCAAATGATATAGAAGATATTAAAAAGACTTCACTTGAATTAATGAATGAAATAGTAAATAGGGATACATTATTTAAATGTGAAACTAGAAGAGCTGATAAAAGCTTCCCTCTACATTCCTTAGAATTAACTAAGGTTGTATCAGGTTATGTTTTATCACATAATAAATTATTACATGTAGATGTACATAATCCTGAGGTTACTTTACATATAGAATTAAGAAATAATTCATGCTATTTGTATAATACTCAAATAAAGGCAATGGGTGGATATCCAGTTGGAGTTGCAGGAAAGGGCTTATTAATGCTATCAGGTGGAATAGATTCGCCAGTTGCAGGATATCTTGCAATGAAACAGGGTATTGAAATTGAATGTATTCATTATGAATCAACACCGCTTACTTCAATTGAATCAGCTCAAAAGGTAGTTGATTTAGTAAAGGTTATAGCTAAATATGCACCTAATAATAGAATTAATTTACATATGATTCCATTTAAGGAAATTCATATGGCATTATTAGAAAATATACCTGAATCTTATAATATAACAATTATGAGAAGAATGATGTATAGAATTGCTGAGAAATTAGCAAAAAAGAAAAATTGCTTATGTATTATAAATGGTGAATCAGTAGGGCAGGTTGCAAGTCAAACATTAGGTTCTATGAATACAATTAATAGTGTAACTAATTATCCTATTTTAAGACCACTTGTAACATATGATAAAGCTGATATTATTGCAATATCACAAAAAATAGGCTGTTTTGATTTATCAATCAAGCCATTTGAGGATTGCTGTACTGTATATGTTCCTAAGGCTCCAGCAACAGCACCAAAGATTGATAAAGCTTTAGAATATGAAAAGAAATTTGATTATGAAAAGTTAATTGATGAAGCAGTAGAAAATGTTAATAGTATAATTATTAATAAGGATTCAGATATAGATTTAACTATGTATGGACTTGAGGTTAGAGAGGTTCTACCAGAAATCAAAAAAATAATAGCTGAAAATTCTAAGAATTCATAAGATTATTTTATTGTTTCATTATATTTATGCGACCATTTTAAAATTATAGTTTTATTACTTTTATTTAATTTTAATTTATTGATACAAATTATTTACATAATTATGAATATTAAATATAATGAAGTTAGAAGTAAAACTATTTAAAAAGGAGATATAATATCATGAAAAAATATATTTGTAAAATCTGCGGAGAGGTTTTTGAAGCAGAATCTTTAGAAAAAGCAGTATGCCCAAGATGCAAAGCTAAAGCACCTAAGGTTGAAGAATTATCTGAGGCACCAAAGAATAAATATGCTGGTACTCAAACAGAAAAGAATTTAGAGGCAGCATTTGCTGGTGAATCTCAAGCTAGAAATAAATATACATATTTTGCTTCTGTAGCTAAAAAGGAAGGCTATGAGCAAATTGCTGAATTATTCTTAAAAACTGCAGATAATGAAAAAGAACATGCCAAGCTATGGTTTAAGGAATTAAACGGAATTGGTAATACTAAAGAAAATTTAAGTAATGCAGCCGAAGGTGAAAATTACGAATGGACTGACATGTATGAAGGATTTGCTAAAACTGCAGAAGAAGAAGGATTTAAGGAGCTTGCTGAAAAATTTAGATTAGTTGCTGCTATAGAAAAACGTCATGAGGAAAGATATAGAGCCTTATTAAAGAACGTTGAAGCTATGCAAGTATTTGAAAAATCAGATGTTAAAATTTGGGAATGTAGAAATTGTGGACACATTGTTGTTGGTACTAAAGCACCTGATGTTTGTCCTACATGTAACCATCCTCAAAGCTTCTTTGAAATACATATGGATAATTTCTAAAATTAGACAGCGAGATAATCGCTGTTTTAAATATGGTAAAATATATTAAAATAGCTATTTTGATTGACTTATTATTATAATTCTTTTATAATTCAATGGTAGAAAAAAATACAATATGGAGTATATAAAATGAGAAGAATATTTGTTGATTCTGGTTCATCAATTAAAATAGATGAATTAAAGAAATATGGCGTTGAGTTAATACCACTTAAAATATTAATTGGGGAAAAAGAATATTTTGATGACGGCGTTGATTTAACAATTGATAAATTTTATGAATTAACTAAGGATGAAAAAACATTTCCTAAGACAAGCTTACCTAAGCTTGACGAAGTTGAAAGAAGAGTAACTGAATATACAGATAAGGGTGATGAAGTAGTTATAGTTACTATATCTAGCAAGATAAGTGGAGAAAATAACGCACTTAAAATGCTATTTGAGGATAATAAAAATGTATTAGTATTAGATTCAATGCTAGCAGTTGGTGGAGTGAGATTAATTATCGATTTCTTAAATAGAAATAAAGATATTCCATTTGACCAAATTGAAGCTAGAGTTAATGAATTTATTCCTAAGGTTCATATTATGGCTATTCCTGAGACTTTAAGAAATTTATTAAAGGGTGGAAGATTATCAAAGACTGAATGGCTTTTAGGCTCAATTTTACAAATTAAGCCTACTATTGGTTTTAAAGAAGGAAAAGTTAGAGTAATATCTAAAAACAGAGGAATAAAAAAAGCAATGAAGGAAGTAGCTTCAATGCTTTCAGAACTTGATTGTGATACATCATATGATATTGTTGCAGCATATACATATAATAAAGATAATGTAAATGAATTAATCTCAATGGTAGATGACAAATATAAATCAGCAATCAAAATATATGATGACCTAGATCCGGCAATTGCTGCACATTGGGGACCTAACGCATTTGGTTTTGTATTTGTAAGTAAAAAATAGCAAGTCGCCGAGACTGCTGAAAATGGTATGTATTTTTCGCAGTTAAAATTAAGTCAAAAATAAAAATGAAGATTTTATGATTTAAAAGTCATAATTTCTTCATTTTTTTATTATATTAAGCGAAAGACGAAGGTATCTCTATGAATTATTTACCTTCTTTTCCGTTTTTAAGGCGTAGTATCCTCTTCAAATTCACGACAAAAATCGAAACACCAGCCTGAAGAGTCATACCATGAATACCTGCATAAGAAGCGTGTGCATAGCCGTGCTCATTTTTTAGTTCCGCATTTTTAGCTTCAATCTTATATCTTTCTTTAGCAAGTTCCATATACTCTTGTGTTTCTTGTTTATTCTTATGTTCTTGATGTATATCTGCCATTTTTATTTTCACACTATATGATTTACTATTTTGATTATCTTTGAATCCACATTTATCTTTTAGAGGACAAGCTTTACATTTATTAATATCAAAGAAATATGTTACATATAGAGGCTCGTTTTCCCCATGGATTTTCTTTTTACCATGATTAGCTTTTTTTATAGCCATTTCACCATTAGGACAAACGTACATTTTAGCATCTTTATTGTAATAGAATTGGTCATCTAATTTATTTTTTCTATTGCCAAGTGAAACAGTATTGCTTAATTTAGAAACTAGATTAATATTATTTTCGTTGGCATATTTAATATTATCTCTTTCAGAATAAGCACCATCACCAACTATATTTTCAACTTCAACACCATTGGCTTCCATTTTATCAACTAATGTTTGTAATTCTTTTCCATCAGGCTTTTCACCTGAAGTAACAGTAGCAGCGGTTATAATTCTTTCAGGGGTCATAGCAATATGAGTTTTATAACCAAAATATGAAGTATCAGCAGTTTTATGACCTACTTTAGCGTCCTCATCTTTGGATATCATCAATTCTTCATTTGTATCATCAATAGTTTCTTGTAATAAATTAATGTTTTCAGCAATATTTGGTCTAGCAACAAGGTTTTCATCATTTTTAACAGTGTCAATAACATTTTTACAGTATTTTAATACATCCTCATAAAGACCTATTTGACGGCTATCAGGCTTTTTAGGCATTTTATCAGTATATGTTTCATCAATATCATAAACTTTCTTTCGTAAATTCTTACAAATTTCTAGCAAATATTCTCTAGCACTTTTAGCATTATATCTAGCTTCACTATGAGTAGAATCAACAATTAAAGTCTTAGACAACTTAATTCCATTATTCAAAGCAATTTCAACTGATTTAGAAATAAGCTTATCCATAATAGATTCATCTTTCATTCTTAATTTTCTAAATTTAGTAAGTGATGAAGCTTCAATAACAGGATCTTCAGGTGCAAGCCCTAAAAAATATTTATATGCCATATCTGTCATAGCATGTTTAACAACATCTCTATCAGATAATTCATACATTCTTTTTAACATTAAATATTTAAACATGACCTGTGGTCTATAGCCTGGTCTACCATTATCTAATGTATACATACCCTTTAACATATCATCGACAAAAGAAAAATCAACTAAGTCAGCTAATTGTCTTAGTTCGTGGTCCTTTGGAATAATAATATCATATAAAGCAATATATGGGCTTAATATTAAAGACTCTTGTTTAATCATTTTTCATCACTCATTTCTATACTTATATTATACTACAATTTAGTATAAAATACTACGAAATCTAGTAATTAAAAACTAATAAAATTAAAGAAAAAGAGATATGTTTCCATACCTCTAATTCACAGAGACTTTTTCAGCAGTCTCCATTTTAGGACTTTTTTTAATATTAATTACATTGATTCATGAATTGTACGGCTAATAACATCATCTTGTTGCTCTTTTGTAAGCTTGATGAAATTAACTGCGTAGCCTGATACACGAATTGTTAATTGTGGATATTTTTCTGGATGTGCTTGAGCGTCTAATAATGTTTCACGATTAAAAACATTAACATTTAAATGATATCCGCCATCAGATACATAAGTATCTAACATTTGAACTAAATTATCAACTTTTTGAGACATAATATTACCTCCTTATTAGTCCTCATCTTTTCCTAATGAGCCTGGTGTAATTGAGAATGTATTTGAAATACCATCTCTTGAATGCTCATAAGGAAGCTTAGCTACTGATTCAAGTGAAGCTAAGGCACCGTTAGAATCTCTACCACTCATTGGGTTAGCACCTGGAGCTAGAGGTACACCTACTCTTCTACCATCAGGTGTATTACCAGTCTTCTTACCATATACTACATTTGAAGTAATTGTAAGAATTGACATAGTAGGCTCAGAATCACGATAAGTATAATGCTTTCTTATCATATTCATGAATGTCTTAACAAGCCATACTGCAATTTCATCAGCACGATCATCATTATTACCATACTTAGGGAAATCTCCTTCAGTCTTGTAATCAACAATTAAACCATCATTATCTCTAATTGGAGTAACTTTAGCATATTTAATAGCTGATAATGAATCTACAGCAACAGATAATCCTGCAATACCAGTTGCGAAATATCTATGTACCTTAGAATCATGTAATGCCATTTCTAATGCTTCATAAGAATATTTATCATGCATATAATGAATTAGATTTAATGTATTAACATAAATACCTGCTAACCATTCCATCATATCAATATATTTAGATTTAACATCTTCGAAATCTAATGGACCGTCACCTAAAACTGGCACATATTTAGGACCTACTTGCATAGGCTTACCAGTCTTTTTATCCTTCATTAATTCATCCTTACCACCATTGATAGCGTAAAGTAAGCATTTAGCTAGGTTAGCACGAGCACCGAAGAATTGCATTTCCTTACCTTCCTTCATTGAAGATACGCAGCAAGCAATACAATAATCATCACCCATTTCAGGTCTCATTAATTCATCTGATTCATATTGAATAGATGATGTTCTAATAGAAATATCAGCACAGAATGCTTTAAATCCCATAGGTAATCTCTTAGACCATAATACAGTCATATTAGGCTCTGGTGCTGGTCCTAGATTATCTAGTGTATGTAGTACTCTAAATGATGTTTTAGTAACTAATGTTCTACCATCAGTTCCCATACCACCAATTGATTCAGTTACCCAAGTTGGATCTCCTGAGAATAATTCATTATAAGATTCAATACGAGCAAATCTTACCATTCTTAACTTCATAATGAAATGGTCAATTATTTCTTGTGCAGTTTCTTCTGTTAAGATGCCCTTCTTTAAATCTCTTTCAAAATATATATCAAGGAAAGCGGAATTTCTACCAATTGACATTGCAGCACCATTTTGGTCCTTAACAGCACCTAAATAACCAAAATATAAAGCTTGAACTGCTTCTTTGGCAGTTGTTGCAGGCTCAGAAATATCACATCCGTATGATGCAGCCATATCTGTTAAAGCTTGTAAAGCTCTAATTTGTTCTGATAATTCTTCTCTATCACGAGTTTTATCAGGAGTCATATCACCATCGATTAAAGCTTTATCTAATTCCTTATGCTTCATTAGATATTTAGTACCATATAATGCTACTCTTCTATAATCTCCAACAATTCTACCTCTACCATAAGTATCAGGTAAGCCTGTAAGAATATGGGCAGTACGACATGCTCTCATTTCTGGAGTATATGCATCAAAAACACCATCGTTATGAGTCTTTCTATATTTTAAGAAAAATTCTTGAATTTCAGGATCAATTTTATAACCATATTGTTCAGCTGCTTGACAAGCCATTCTTATACCACCATTAGGCATAAATGCTCTTTTTAGAGGTACATCAGTTTGTAAACCAACAATTTGTTCTAAATCCTTATCAATATAACCTGGCTTATGAGAATTTACTTGTGAAACAATCTTTGTATCACAATCATAAACTCCTCCTCTTTTTCTTTCTTCAGCCATATATCCTAAAACTTCATTCCAAAGCTTCTTTGTAGCATTTGTTGGACCTGCTAAAAAGCTTCCATCACCTTCATATGGTGTATAATTTCTTTGAATAAAGTCACGAACATTTACTTCGTCGTTGCTCCATTTACCAGGAACAAATCCTTCCCATCCTTTATACATATTAAAAACCTCTTTCCAAAATTAATTACTTCTTATTTAAAGATATGCTTTAAATACAAAAAGATTATACTCTAATTAATATTAATAATCAATAGATTTTATTAATCTTATTAAGAATTATTCTTAATTAGAGATATTGTTTATCTTCTTTAATTCTTTTATCTTAGAATCTATCCATAATTCTAAAATTTCTTCAGGCTGAAAGCCTCTACATGATACAAAACAGCAATCATTATACATGATCATAATTGTAGGTACTTGACGTATTTCATATTTTTCAATTAATTCCATAGTGTCTTCATTAGCTTCTATATGAAATAATTTACAATCATTTCTTTCCTTTACTATTTTATCTAATAAAGGCATTAATGTTAAACAATTAGCACAAGATTCACCTGATACCTCAACTATACTAATACCCTTAAGATATTCTTTATAATTATCCTTATTAAGCCACATCTTTAATCACTCCTAATAAATATTTAGCATGTCTAATCTCTTCTTTTGTAGGAGGATTAGTACCTTTTAATTTATAATCAATTCCTAAATTTTCATATTTTACTATTCCCATAGTATGATATGGTAATACTTCAATTTTCTTAACTGTTTTTAAAGTATCAATAAATTCTTTTGTTTTAATTAAATATTCATCATTTAATGTAATATTAGGTACTAATACATGTCTTATCCACATATCCTTATTATTATCAGATAAATAAGTTGCAAAATCTAAGACATTTCTATTAGATTTTCCTGTTAATTTAATATGTTCATTTTCATCAATATGCTTAATATCTAATAATACTAAATCAGTATATTTAATTAATTCATCAAATTTTTTCAATAATTCCTTATTGTTTTTGTCAAAAATAATACCTGATGTATCTAATGCAGTATGAATATTATATTCTTTAAATTTCTTTAATAATTCAATTACAAAATCAATTTGCATCAAAGGCTCACCACCTGTAATAGTGATGCCTCCTCCATTTGCAAAATATCCTTTATATCTTAATGCATTATTTACAATCTCATCAGCTGTATATATTTTTGCGTTATCCATAGTCCATGTATCTGGATTATGACAATATAAACATCTAAGTGGGCAGCCTTTAACAAATATAACAAATCTTATACCTGGTCCATCTACTGTTCCGCCAGCAAAAAATGAATGTATTTTTCCTTCCATTAAAATGCCCCCTCTGTGTATTATGATTATAACATATAATATGTTATATGAATTTTATTTTTTGTATTTTTTATTATTAATACGTTTCCAATTATACCTCCTTGCATAACATCTATAATTATAATAAAATGTAAATATAAATATGTTGTAATTACAACATTTTGGAGGAATTATGAATAATTTAAGTAAATTAAAATTAAAAATATTTGAAGATATGAATGATGAAGAAATAAATGAATGCTTGTCTAAATTAAATTATTCTTTTAAAAAATATAAAAAGGATGAGGTTATATTTTCATCTGGTGAATATATAAACCAATTAGGAATAATAATATCAGGTAGAACGAATATTGAAAGAATAAACTTTTTAGGAAAAAGAACTATTTTAACAAATGTTGAACATAATGATATTTTTAATGAAGCCTATTCATTATTAAATAATCAAATATTATTAGTAGATCATGTTGCATCTCAAGATACATTTATAATTATGCTAGATGTATCTAATATATATAATATTCCTTATAATGAATCTATTTATAAATTAATAAAAAATTTATTAAAATTATCTTTACATAAAAGTATTATGTTATCAAAAAGAAGCTTTTGTATAGCTAATAAAACTATTAGAGAAAGGGTTATATCATATCTAGATTTATTATCTAATGAATTAAAATCTAAAGAATTCCTGAGTTTTACAGTTGTTATGCTATAAAAGCCGACCACTTACATAAATTTGTAGGTAATCGGCTTTTTATTATGGCTTGTATATAATAGAATTTAAGTATTTGTCGAATTCTTGTTTAGTATATT
>Ga0247611_10006085_pt1 | contig 15618 bp, 10 predicted proteins | sample 177DNAGHGhighgp2_FD_192422 | JGI IMG/M metagenome (GOLD analysis project Ga0247611, IMG submission 192422) | Sheep rumen microbial communities from Palmerston North, Manawatu-Wanganui, New Zealand - 1770 DNA GHGhigh gp2 | ecosystem: Host-associated > Mammals > Digestive system > Stomach > Rumen...
ATGCCTAACCAGCAGGATACTGACGTCATCTACTGTGCCGAGGCAGCTTTTACCCACGAATTGCTCGATGAGTTTGCCCACAGCAACATCGACGGCGACCACGTCAGCGGCGGCAAGCGTTACAAGGGAGCCAAGTGCAAGGACAACAGCGGAGCATTTGCATGGTTTGACGACACGACATGGGAATTTGTACACGGCGAGTACAACGAGCTGCTGGACAGCGTCGCAGCCGCTGGTGGAATGGGCTTCGGCCAGGCCATCATCATCCATGACGGTGAGAGCATACGCCCACTGTGGCGCGACAACACGATGACACATTACCGTGCCCTGTGCGAGAAAGACAATCGCCTGTGCATCGTGGACAGCCGCGACGAGGTGAGTTACGAGCAATTTGTAGCCTTGCTTGAGGCATTTGAGCCACGCCATGCCCTGTATATGGACATGGGTGCTGGCTGGAACCACTCCTGGTGGCGCGATGCCAGCGGCAAGGTCCACGAGATCCACCCTGTGGCCGAGAAGTCACGCTACTGCACCAACTGGATCACCTTCTACAAAAAATAAACTACCAATTACGCGAATTAAACGAATGGGCATCCGCATTCATACATTATAGCTAATTACACGAATTGAGGGCTACAAATTAAACTACCAATTACGCGAATTATCACGAAGTTAAATTCGTTTAATTCGCGTAATTGGTAGTTTTTTACTGTAGGTGATTATGCTGTAGGAGCGACGGTGGTGCGGATGTGGAGGTCGGTCTGCGGGAAAGGTATCTCGATGCCGTTATCGTTCAACACACCATAGATGTTCTCCTTGACAAGAGCGATGTCGGCAGCCTGCGAAGCCACGCGCACCCACACGATGACCAGCAGATCGACACTGCTCTCACCGAAGTTCTGGAACAGCACCTGCACACCCTTCTTGACGTCATAGCAGTCCAGCTGCTTGATACGTTCTATTATCATCTCACGCACCTGGTCAATCTTGCTGCCGTAGGCCACACCGACGGTGATCTTGGCCATCTCATAGCCGTGGTTGCGGGTCATGTTCTTGAAATTCTTGGTAAACAACTGGCTGTTCAGGAAGGCGATGACCGATCCGTCGGTAGTCTCGACCAGTGTGCTCTGGTAGTTGATGTTGCTCACCTTGCCACGCACACCATCACACTCGATAACGTCGCCAATCTTGACCCTACCGTTCATCAACGACAGGCCATAGAAGAGGTTCTCGAGCGTGTCCTTCATGGCAAAACCGATACCTGTCGAGAGACCCGTGAGGATGAAGGTAATGCCCGTGCGGTTGACGTGGAGGGTCACCAGCACGATGTAGATGTAGATGCCCCAACCGATGTACTTGATGATGTTCATCGAGAGGGTAACAGCCTTGGATGCCGCCTTGACTTTAGCCTTGGCATTGGGATCATCCTGGATGACAGTCTCAATGTCAATTTCCTCATTATCAGCAACATCATTTTCCTGTTCATACCTTGATATGGCTTTGGCCTCGGCGCGGTTCTGTTTCCACAACTGGTAGCCCTGGATGAACAGGTAGATGATGTAGTGGAACACAAAGGCAAATGCCACACAAGCCAGTATCCTGTCCAGCGAGAGCACAATGAGTCCCGGCTGGTTGACAAACTTGTAGCGGAAGATGTATTCACACCATTGCGTGAGGTCAAACACCCGCGCAGCCCAGTAGATCGACAGTGCCACACTCAATGTCGCTGCAATGGGCACGACCATCTTATAGACCGCGTCATAGAACCACGTCCTCCTCACGTCGGCATCATCAGGGATGTGCTTCTTCTCATAGCTGTGCAGCAGGTCATAGATGACAGTGATGGTCTGTATCAGGGTCAACTGCATGATCCACCAGATGAGCACCTGAACGCTCATCAGCGTGTAGCCCATCCACGCCATGACCGTCGACACGGCCATCACGATCAACGAGATCCTGGAGTAGAACACGTCGCTGCGCGGCACGTCGGTATTGTGACGGCGGTTGATGACAAGCTGCCAGATGGTGAACACCAGCAGCAGGGCGGGGAACACCAGGTTGACCACGGTGCTGGGCAGGAACACAATGCGGAAGAAGAACACCACAAAGCCCACCAGCAGCACGGGCACATAGAGCTTGATGCCACTCTTGACCGCATTGCCGTCAACGCGGATGATGATCGACAACGTGATGGCGGCAACAAGCCAGGCATACTCGCTCAGCAACCGCGTGGCCATAATCATGAAGTTATTGTCGGTAACGGTCGAGACGATGAACGTGGCTATGCCGAACACTCCTGCCGCACCACAGATGATGATACACGATCGCTTGAACAAGAATTTCCTGTAGGTTTTGCTTGAAAGGACACTGCGCGGTATCAATTTGATAATCAGCCAACTCAGTATCAATGCACCCAAGATATAGATAGCCATGAAGATGAACAGGAAACCGATGAGTGGACCGCGCCACTCACTGCGGGTCTTGCGAGAACGGGAATACTTCTCATCAATGTCGTCCTTGCTATTCTTCAAGTTGTAACCGAAGCGCTTCAAGATCTGGAAATAGCTCTGCCCACCGTTGACAAAGACGCTCTGGCGGATGCGCTCATACATCGACAAAGCATAGTCGTTGAGCTTCTTGGCCTTCTGTGCGACCCACTGGCGCTGCTCGTGATTGTCCTTCATGGTCTCACGGGCCGCAAGGATGTCGTTCTCGATGACCCGGGCCAGATAGATGCAGCTGTCGCGCGTAGCTCGCATCTGAGGGGTCTTGAGCTGATTGTCATTGATATTGTTGAGTGCCTGCACCAGGTGCTCATATTGGGCAATCTGCTCCTCTTGCTGCTGCTCAAACTGCTTGAACGACCTCGTGCGCGACACGCGCTTGTACAGTTCAGTAGCTTGGCCGCAAGCGTATGCCAGGTCAAAGACATTCTGCTCCTTCTGGCTATAGAGCATGAGTTCAATGTTGTTGCACAGTTCCAAGTCGCGACCGATGCTGCGATGGAACTGCTGGTTGCGTTTTTCAAACCGGGCAGCCCTTTTCTTCTGCTCCTTGTGGGTCTCGCTCAGTTCCTCACACAACACGCCCAACGTCTGCTCCATAGTGCTCTCCTTGAGCACCGCACCTGCCGGCAACACCGTCGCCAGCACCAGCAATGCCATCAATATATACTTCTTCATCGTCATTGTAGAAAAAATGTGACGGCAAAGATAATATTTTTCCTGAATACTACACCCAAAAAGCCTCAAGATACCATTTCCCCATCACTGCGATTTCCTCCTCCCATTTTTTACCAAAACCGCACCCAAAAACACAATTCTGGCAAAAAATGAGTCAGAACATGTAGGCAGCACTGATGGTCAAACAGTCACCCTTTTTGCCCTTTACCAGGGAACCGTTTTCCACGATATCGGTCTTGGAAACCTGGATGCTGTAGGTGGCAGCTATGCGGACGTGCTTGAACATTTCCACGCCGGCACCTACATTCCATGCCAGGCTCATCTTGACGTCGCTCAATCGGGTAGGCATCTTATTGCTCACGCCAGCCGAGAGCGAGGGACCAGTGAAAGCATAGGGGGCAACCACCTTCTCCACCACGGGAACCTCAAGGCGATAACGTACATGGACAGGAACATCTATCGAGTACTGCTCCATGCTCGGCTTGCCATAGGTGTGCTTGGTATATTTGACCCCAGTCTCCAGGCCAAGTCCCTGCACAGAAAGATCAAAATCAACGATCGCGCCGGCAGTATATCCCACCTGGTGGCTATTCTCCTTCTCATCGCTGCTGGGCACATTCTGCTCGACAACTACACCGCCAAAGATACCGAGGCGCGTCTGTGCCATCGACGTCATGGCCGTCATCATCACAAAGGCCACTGCAAGGATGCGCATCACAGCACCATTGATTGCCGACTGCTTGTTCTCACTCTGGAGGTTGGTCTTATTTGAGGTCTTGGTTGCCATAACTTTGATCATTGATTTGTTTTTGATGATGCAAAGTTATGACCATATTGACCCCAAGACCAAACAATTGAAAGCGTAATGGATGTAATGGCATGATTAATGTATGAAATGACGAAGGGTGGGCAACTCCCTGACTGCGGGAGTGCCCACCCTTGCGGTTGTGGATTATCTATGTCTTGTTTATAGAACTAACTCGCAGATTACTCAGCAGGCTTGTCCCAAACGAAGATGAAGCGGCCACCAGTGTACAGGTCACTGCCGTTCAACAGCAGGAAGTTCACGTCATAAGCGTTGCCGTTGTTGCTGACAAAGCAATAACCAGAGTAGTCCGAGCTGAAGTAAGCATAGTAACCCCAGTAGTTGAGAGGAGTACCATCATCGACGGTTACAGCACCATTGCTCAACAGGTTGAACTGGAAGTTAGACATGTCGATGTCCTCCTCATAACCGTTGTACAGGTAATAGAGCGGGGAGATGATGCGATACTTGTTGGTACCCTCAACGTTGATGATGGGCACGTTCTCGGCAACCATGGGCTCGCTGTACCAAGTGTAATCGGTAATCGTGCAAGTGCCGGCAGGCAGCAACTTGGGCTTATTGACATTGACAACCACCTCATGGATGGGCGAATCAAACGGGCTGGCCGAAGCCACGTCAGCATCATTAAGGGTAATGGTGAGGGAACGCTTGTCACCCCAGTCAAGGTTTTCAGCAATCACATAGATCGTTGCAGTCTCTTCGCCAGCAGCAAAATTAACCGTGTTGCTCTGCAACTTGATGTTCTCACTCGAGGTTGTCGCGGTGACGGTCGTCGAATAAGCCTCGGTCGAGTAAGTTCTCGTGATAGTCACGGGAATGGTGATAGCCTCATCCTCGGTCTCTTGATTAATCGTCTTGCTTGTAAAGGAGATGTTGGGCATTGCAGGATGGTCATAGATGGCCCCCACATTGTCGGTGTCACAACTGGTCAAACCAGCGGCAACGACTGCCAATCCTAAAATATATTTACCTAATTTCATAATATTCAATTAGTTAATGAGATTAAACATTAGTTTTTGGGATAGTCACCGATGGGGTTCTGATCACCAGCGGGAATCTCCTCGGGCTTCATGTTAACGTTGCCGTCAAACTCGGCCTGGGGAATAGTGAGTACCCACAGGTAACTCTCGGGATCCTTAGCAGCATTGACGTGAGTAGGAATCTGCAGACCCTCGGGCCAGCCGTAATCGGCGGGACGCACGAAGCCCTGATGCAGACGACGGAGGGTATAGATGCGGCCATCCTCACCCCACAGCTCGATGCGACGCTGGATCAGGATTTCCTCAAGCAGCGATCCGGTCAACTCGGTTGAGACGGTTGCCAGAGCATTACCACTCTTATTGGTGCTGTAGTTGGCATCGCGCTTGCTCATTACTGCCATCAGGTACTGCTTGGCATCAGCATCCTGGCCCAGACGGCAAGCAGCCTCAGCTGCGTTGAAATACATCTCCTCAACACGCATCCAGACGTAGTCACCTTCCCAAGTCTGCTCATTGGAGAACTCAAACTTCTTCTGGAGATAACCTTGGCTGGGATTCCACCATGCACGGCGGCTGTCGGTAGCACTCATCTTGTTGTAGAGCCAAGAGGAAATCTGCTTGGGAGCACGCTGACCATAGGGAGCCGTACCACTCATGTGGGTCATCAACGATGCGTACATACCGGCCTGATCGCTGACGATCTGGGCACCCCACATCACGTTACCAGCGTCAACTGAGTTGACGAAGTTGGCCTTGTTGGGAGCAAATGCTGAAGCATCAACGGGCTGGATAGCCTTGCCGCTGGCAGTGATAGCCTGCTTGGCAGCATCGAGAGCGTCCTGCCACTTCTCCTCAACGAGGGCGATGCGGGACTTAAGACCCAGAGCCACTGCATAGCTCATGTGGCTGGGGTGACGCTGAGCGGGTGAGTTGGCCAGCAACTCGACAGCCTTGTTGATATCGTTGTCGATCTGAGCATAAACCTCCGAAACCTTAGCACGGGGTTGACCGGTCGTCGAGGTGCGAGTGGGCTCATTGTAGATGGGCACACAGAGGTCATTCTCATGACCCTTATAGGTGCGGGCAAAGGTCTGTGCCAACATGAAGTAACTGTAGGCACGGATGGCGTATGCCTGACCGATTACATAGCTCACGTCCTCCTTGCTGCCTTCCATGGTCTCCTCGGCGGCAATGATGTAGTTGGCATTGGATACCCAAGTGTAGTAGGCATTCCACAAGTCATAACTGCGCCAAGCACCGCTGGTGTAACGGGCCTTCACATTGTAGGCAGCGTCAAACCAGAACCAGCCACTACCCTGGGCACCCATGATAAAGTCATCACCCATGACCTCGGCCATCAGGTTATAGGCACTGATACCGAAGCACTGGTGAGTGTTACCGGTTGTTGACCAGCCGGCAGAGTACATTGAGCGATAGATACCGTTCAGAGGAATCAACGCCTTGGTAGCGTCGCTCATGAAGGTAGCGCCCGACATGGAGTCGGTGGGCTGGGTCTCAAGCATGTCGTTGGAGCATGAAGAGAGGCAGAGCACGCCGAACATTCCAATAAACAAATATTTAAATATCTTTTTCATGTTTATGTTCAATTAAATAATGATGAATGTTGTTTGAACTCGTATTCTCGGCATTACTTAACGATGATTTCGCAGATCGAAACACGGTTCCAGCTCAATTCGTCAAACATGTTACCGATACCCTGACCAGCAGCATTGATGCGCTTGGCGTCGATACCATACTTCTTGACGAGCATATCCTTCACACTGGCGGCACGGCCGTTAGCGAGCTTCACGTTGACATCCTCCTTGCCCTCGGGAGAAGCATAACCCTTGATCACGCAGGTTGCCTCGGGATGGCTCTTCAGGTAGGTAGCAATGCGCTCAACGTTGGCACGCTGATCAGCGGTGATGCTGGTACCTGACTTGGGATAGTGAACGAGGATATTCATGTACTGCTTGCTGTTGTCAACCACCTTGGGAGCAGCATTCTTAGCAGCGTTCAAGTCATTCTTGCACTGGTTGAGAGCCTTGTTGGCAGCAGCAAGGTCACCCTGCAGCTGAGCCAGACGGCTGTTAGCGTCGGCAGCAGCACCCTGTGCATCGGCGAGCTGAGCACGCAGGTCGTTGATCTGGGTGTTCAGGGCATTCACGTTAACAGCGGGAGCAGCAGTAGCATAGCTCTTACCGAAGTTCAACTCGATACCTACGGTGTAGGTGCGGTTGGGGCTGTAGTCATAGTTGGTACCACCCGAGAAGTTGTACTGAGGATCCATACCATTGAGGTGTGTCCACAGGGCCAGGTTATCAACCGAACCAAAGATGCGGGCACCAGTCATGCCGATCTTGCTGATCCAAGACATGGGCAGAGCGTATGCCAGGGTGATGTTCTTGATAGCAAAGTAGCTGGCGTCGATCAAGAAGCGGTCGGTGTTGTTGATGGACTCGGCAATGCTTGCACGAGGAACGTCGGTGACATCACCGGGCTTCTGCCAACGGCGCATCATGTTCTTGTTCCAAGTCGAGCTCAGGTACCACAGGTTCATATCGCTCTGGTACAGACTGTCAAATACCTTACCACCCAGTGAATAGGTAGTCAGAATGCTCAAGGTCAGACCCTTCCAGGTGAAGTCGGTGCCCAGGCTACCGAAGATGTCAGCCTGACGGCTGCCCTGGTAGTACTTGCAGTTGGCGGCAAGATCACGATCCATGGTAACAAACTCGGTACCTTCGATCATGTTGCCATCCTCGTCCTTCTCATAGGCCCAGTACAGGCTGTAACCAGTCGTCGGGTCAACACCAGCGCTCTTGGGCATATAATAGGTGTAGATGGGCATACCTTCCTTGATGATGCGAACGCCGCTCAACAGCTCAGGAGCCTCCTTGGTCAGACGGATAACCTTATTGCGGTTATGAGTAGCCATAGCAGTGATGTTCCATTCAAAGTCGGCAGTGCGGACGGGAGTGATGCGCAGCGATGCCTCGACACCACGGTTGCGCATGTCACCCACGTTGTCCATGAAGCCGGTGAAACCTGTCGAAAGAGCCATGGGGCGGTTAAGCAGCATGTTCTTGGTCAGACGGTTGTAGAAGTCCACATTCAACTGCAAGCGGTGGTTGAACAGGATAGCGTCAAAGCCAGCGTTGAAGTTCTGGCTCTTCTCCCAAGATACGTTCTCGTTCTCGAGCGAAGCAATCAGCGCACCGATGTTGGTAGCGTTGCTGTAGCTCAGGTCATAGAGTGACTGCCAAGCATAGTAAGTGGTCAACATATCGTTACCCTGCTCACCATAGCTGGCCTTGACAGACAGGTTGTTGATCCAACCCACGTTCTGCATGAACTTCTCGCCAGATACACGCCAGTTGGCACCGACACTCCAGAAGGTACCCTTGTTGTGGTCGGGGTGGAAGCGCGAGGACTTATCCTGACGCAGTGATGCGCTCAAGAAGTAACGACCAGCGTAGTTATAGTTGGCACGGCCCAGCCAAGAGTCGATACGATACTTGTCGCTGTAGGAGTCAGCCTCATACAGGGTGGTACCGGGACGCAGCTCGTAGATACCGTCAACCAGGTTGGTCTTACCGGCTACCAGGTAGCTATACTCGTAGGCATACCACTCGTGACCCAGCAACAGGCCGACGGTGTGCTCACCGAAGGTGCGGTCCCAAGTCAACAACTGGTTGAAGGTATAGCTCTGGGTGCGACGGTTGTACTTCTCCAGCAGACCACCGGCGTTAGCCTGGTTACCATGCTGGGCGTTCATGTAACGGGTATTGTTACGGTTCACATAGTCCATGCTGAAGTTAACAGCCAACTTGAGGCCCTGACGCCAGCCGTACTTGGCCAGGTCGCTACCCAGCACGAGGCCGGTGCGCAGGCCAGCTACATCGCGCTTGGCATAAGCCTTATCGAGCATCAGCATACCGAGTGACGAGAAGTCGCTCATCGAACCGGGACGGGTACCGTTCTCCATTACCTCACCCCAGTCATACTGGAGATTACCATCGCTGTCAAGCAGGTTCTCACCATTGATGTCCTTCAAGTAAACAGGCAGCAACGGGTTGATGAACTGTGCAGTGTACCAGGGGTTTGACGTGCTGGTGTCATCATAGTCGTTAAAGTTCTGGATAGCATGAGCCAACGAAGCGTTGATGTTGGCACCCAACCAGTCAGTGATCTGGCTGGTGATATTGGCACGACCAGTGTAACGCTCATAGTTGGTAGTCTTCAAGATACCATCCTCGTTCAAGTAACCCAGTGACATCATGTACTGAGCGTGCTCGCTACCGCCGGTCACCTGCAACTGATGCTCATGACGGAAGGCATTGTTGCGGATAACGCTGTCATACCAGTCCTCGTTCCAGGCACTCTTTGCATCCTCGCGAACATAACCGGTAGCCGGATCAATGATCTGATCCCAAGTGTAGTTCTTGAAGGGATTGTACTGCTCACCACCCAGCTGGCTGCTCAGGCTTGCACGAGCATAAGCCTCAGCATCCTTCCAACTTCTACCGTTGTCAATAGCCTGGTTGCGCAATGCCTCATACACGAGCTGTACATATTCCTTCTGATCCACGTGATCATAGCGCTTGGTGGCACGCGATGACCAACCGAAGGTCGAACGCCACATCACGTTGCTGCGGCCTTCAACACCCTTCTTGGTGGTGATCATCACAACACCGTTGGCACCACGGGCACCGTACAGAGCAGCGGCACTTGCATCCTTCAGGACGGTCATTGACTCGATATCCGACGGGTTGATCGAGCTCAGGTTGCCGTCAAAGGGAGCACCATCAACTACATACAACGGGGTGCTGTAAGCGTTGATAGAACCGTAACCACGAATCTGGATGTTGGGCGACGAACCGGGCTGACCCGATGCGCTGGTCACCTGCAGACCGGCTACGTTACCCTCAAGGGCCTTGGTAGCATCGGTCACGGGACGCAACTCCAGTTTCTTGTTGGTCACAGCCTCGGCCGAACCGGTGTAAGAGGTCTTCTTGGCAGTACCGTATGCTACTACCATCACCTCGTCCAGGGCGGTACCGCTGTCAGTCAGCGTAATGGCCATGTTGGGCTGTACGTGAACTTCCTGGGTGTTGTAACCCACATACGAAACCTTGAGGGTCTTCACATTGTAGGGAAGATTCAGCGAGAACTCACCGTTAACGTCGGTGGCAGCGCCGTTTCCTCCGCCAATGGGTTGGATCGTAGCGCCAATCAGCGGTTCGCCATTGGCGTCAGTCACCTGTCCCCTCACTACTTGTTGGGCACTCATGCCCAGAGAGATAGCACAAATCGCTATCAGCAGCAGAAATAGCTTCTTCATAAAATAGTGATGTTTATTAATTAATACAATAGTTATAAAATATGTGTTTTATAATCTTTTCAGTTACATGTAAGGTCTCGATGGTGCTTTCAGGTAGCTGCTATCGATAAATTACAAGTATGCAAAAATAGTCAAAGTTTGTGAAATGGGCAAAATAAATGGAACATTTTAACTAAATAACCTTATTATCTACCTTTTTCACTATATTTAGAAATAAATTTCAAAAAAATTGAAGGTGGAACAGAAATCGGGTATAATTAATTGATAACTACCTATTTTTAAAAGATGAGACACGTTTTTCCCCAGCAAAAATATTCTGAATAAAAATGTTAAAAAAAACACCTATTAACAATTAAATTTTAACTAAAAATTGAGCTATTATGATATCAAAACTCCTCTTATTGGTGTGTTTTTTCAAGTTTTTGACCCCTGTTAATAACTTTTTCCCGTCATTGAATTAATCTTGATTGAAAACAATGCCACATCACGATGGCCGCACAGCATGAGATATTCAACGAGTGCTTGGTACCATATTGCGGAATCTCCACACACAGGTCACTGGCATCGACCACTTCCTGGCTCACACCTTTCACCTCATTGCCCAAGACTATTGCCACCTGCTGACCCTCCTGGATGACAAATTTCTCCAGACTGACACTGTCGTGAACCTGCTCGATGGTGCAGATCAGGTAACCTTCACGCTTGAGTGACTCGACGGCATCCATTGTGGTAGAGTAGTATTGCCATGCGACTGACTCCTCGGCACCGAGGGCAGTCTTGTGAATTTCAGCTTTGGGAGGTTGTGGCGTGATGCCGCACAGGCAGATGCGCTCAATGAGAAAAGCGTCGGCAGTGCGGAATACCGACCCCACATTCATCTCGCTGCGCACATTATCCAACACAAGCGTCACAGGCAACTTTGCCACCTGCCTATATTCCTCAACACCCACCCGGTGCAATTCAAGCATCGATTTCTTCAACGACATAACCCTTCGTTATTCTAAAAAATTATTTATCATCTCTTTAATGGTTTCTTCGGCTTTGTCTGCACCAACCAACGAAATCAACTTATTATAGTCATCAATTTCATTTCCAGTAAAAGTGATGATTATTTGCCGTTGTTCCTTACCAGCGACATGCGTATATTCTTCTGGATGTGCCCAAAAGCACTTGACACAGAATGTTTCATCTTTTCTTTCCCAATTTTCACAGTGCTCGCATGTCCATGATTTAGCACGGTTAGCCGAAGGACTAAGCAACATATAGTGATCAATATTATCACCTTCATCACCACCGATTTCAAATGATACTCGATGATCTATCTGTAATAATCTTTCTTCTAATGGTTGCAGATATATAAAACACTTAGCACCATATTTTTCTATAAGGGCTTTTTTTAATGATCTGGATAAAACAGTACGTCCCGAAGCCTTTTTTATTGCATCATCCGATTGAGAAAAATCTCCAAACCGATAAGCAGCAATCCGACGACCATTAGAATCTTTCATATAAAATGTCTCTAATGGTATGCCAAGCTCTCTTACATCACGAGCTGCCCTCGGAGCATGTTCATAACCGAGTTTTTTAAGTTCCTCGGTCGTTACATAACCATTCTCTAATATTTGTTGTATAACTGTTTTTGGCCGTTTTGCAGTTATATTATTTAATTTATCGAGAATTTTTTTTGATAATTTTTTCATACAGCTACTATGTCATCAAAAAGTGAGTAGTACCTATTCTCTTTAGGAAAATCTATTTGATTCTGTAATCCACTACTGATGTAAAGTGCTTCATAGGTTATTTCTTTCTTTCCAAGTAACGTACTCTGACTTGAAAAACCAGCTTTGAGCAACACTTTTTTTAATCCTAACTCACTTGGAAGATCCTCGCCATACTTTTTATCACCACATTGCCCATCATAGCTGATTAAGAAGTCTATACCACGACGATTAAGTTGATCTATTGTCTCAACAAAATCATAAAAATCTATACCAGAATAATATCTACTGTCCCTAACATTGGAAACTCCTTGATATGGAGGATCCATATAAACAATATCACCTGGAATTGCTTTTTGAAGTACTTCCTTATAATCAACAGACATGAATTCTGTCTTATCTTTTAAATAATAAGATATTGCAAAGACGTTATTTTTTAAATTTTTAGGTGATGTTCCATTGCGACGTTTATCAGGAGACTGATTAAATTGGCCATTACTGCCATATCTAACTGATCCCTTAACACATCGTGCCAGAAGATAGAGCATGTTAGCAGGAGTTTGACTTCCCGCATTAAATTCTTCGCGTACTTTATAAAAATGATCAATACTGCCTCCTTGGTATGAAAATTGCTCGTTCCAAACCTCAGTATAGCTATTGATTAATTCTTCAGGTTTTTCAATAGCAGAACGCAATATTTCAAGAAGAGGTTGATTAATGTCATTAATTAAAAAACTATTGGTTCTTCCGCTTTTAGCTACTGCAATAGTAACAGCTGCCATTCCCGCAAACGGTTCAATTAATCGATTGAACCTCTGAGGCATATATTGCAATATCTGTGGAGCAAGAATTCTTTTAGATCCTTGATATTGAACAATATGTGGAGCTGACCCATTCATATACTCTATCTTTTAATACTGCAAATATATATAAAAGAATTGATTTAATCATTATGATAAATGTAATATTTAATAAACTAACAATTGAATGTAAACAACCCTGTCAATAGGTGTTGAAAACTATTTGAAAAAAATCAATAAAAAATGCTTGACAAATTGAAATTACTTCGGCTTATCAATCTTTTTGAAGGTTCCAAAAAAGTTAGCAATTATTTTTTATTTCCATTTAAACACGGTTTTCATCACCAATTAACAGAAAAATCCATAAGATTTTATTAACTTTGCAGGTTGTTTACACCCTGTTAATAAAGTGCTTTATTGGCTATCATTCAGCCATTAGGCTTGTTGATAATGTATCAATAACTTGAAAATGCTGTTGACAACCACGCGAGGACACTCGCTGCACCAAAAGTTATCAACACAATTAACAGGCATTGTTGTTGTAGTTAAATTTAAATTTTTAAAAAATTAAAAACTAAACAATATATAATATGAATGTTGATAAAGGCTATGTCGATGAACCCATCGAGCAGGGTATCGACCTGAAAGCAGAAATCCTGCGCTTGAAGAAGCAGCGCAATGCGGTCATCATGGCGCATTACTATCAGCGTGAAGAAATCCAGCAGCTGGCCGACTACATCGGCGACAGCCTGGCTCTGGCACAACTGGCTGCAAAGACCGATGCACCGGTAATCATTCTGTGTGGTGTGCACTTCATGGGCGAGACTGCCAAGATACTATGCCCTGACAAGACCGTCATCGTGCCCGATCTGAGTGCCGGTTGTTCGCTCGCCGACAGCTGCCCTGCCGACGAGTTTGCCAAGTTTGTGAATGAACATCCTGATCACACGGTCATCAGCTATGTCAATACCAGTGCTGCCGTCAAGGCAGTGACCGATGTGGTGGTGACATCGTCCAATGCCAAGGAAATTGTGGGCAGCCTGCCCAAGGATGAGAAAATCATCTTCGGTCCCGACCGCAACCTGGGCAACTACATCAACAGCATCACCGGTCGTGAAATGTTGCTATGGGATGGTGCTTGCCATGTGCATGAAAAGTTCAGTGCCGCCAAGCTTGCCGATCTCAAGCGGGAACATCCTGGTGCTAAGGTCCTCGTTCATCCCGAGTGTCCCAAACCCGTGCGCATCATGGCCGACAAGGTGGGTTCCACCCAAGCCTTGTTGAACTACGCCGTCGAGAACGAGAGCCAGGAGTTCATCGTGTGCACCGAGAGTGGCATCCTCTTTGAGATGCAGCGTCGTTGTCCCGAGAAGACCTTTATCCCGGCTCCTCCCGAGGATGGCACCTGTGCCTGCAACGAGTGTGAGTACATGAAGCTGATCACGCTTGAGAAGTTGTATAATTCGCTCAAGTTCATGGCACCCGAGATCGAAGTGGATGCCGAGATTGCCGAGCGTGCTGTGAAACCCATCCAGCGCATGCTTGACATTTCTCGTGAATTGGGCATCATCAAGTAATACATTTAATAATTATTTTTAAAAAGAATAGGAACTATCAATTGAAATGGACTATAATTATAAGGAAATAGAGAATAAGTGGCAACAGTACTGGCGTGACAATCACACCTACAAGTGTGACATTGACAAAAGCCGTCCCAAGTTCTATGTGTTAGACATGTTCCCCTATCCATCAGGAGCTGGTCTGCACGTGGGTCATCCACTGGGTTACATTGCCAGTGACATCTATGCTCGTTATAAGCGCCTGCGTGGCTTTAACGTGTTGCACCCCATGGGCTATGATGCTTATGGTTTGCCAGCCGAGCAATATGCCATCCAGACGGGCCAGCATCCCGAGATTACTACCAACGAGAATATTGCACGCTATCGCCAGCAGCTGGACAAGATAGGTTTCTGCTATGATTGGGACCGTGAGGTAAAGACTTGTGACCCTAAATATTACAAGTGGACACAGTGGGCCTTCCTGCAGATGTTCAAGAGCTATTACAACACCGAGCTTGACAAGGCTCGTCCCATCGAGGAACTTGTTGCACACTTTGAAAAATGTGGCACCGACGGTTGCAATGCTTACACCAACAGTACCGACGAGTTTACTGCCGACGAGTGGAACGCCATGACCCAGGTCCAGAAGAATGACGTGCTCATGAACTACCGCATTGCCTACTTGGGTGATACGATGGTGAACTGGTGTCCCAAGTTGGGTACCGTGCTTGCCAACGATGAGGTGAGCGAGGGTCTGTCCATCCGTGGTGGCTATCCCGTGGAGCAGAAGATGATGAGCCAGTGGTGCCTGCGTGTGTCGGCCTATGCTGGCCGACTCTTGCGTGACCTCGACACCATCGAGTGGACCGAGTCGATCAAGGAGACCCAGCGCAACTGGATCGGATACAGTGAGGGTGCCGAGATGACTTTCCCCATCGCTGACAGTGACAAGAGCCTGTTGATTTTCACCACCAGGGCCGATACCATCTTTGGTGTCACCTTCATGGTGCTGGCTCCCGAGAGCATCTATGTGGACGATGTGGTAAAGCCTGACCAGCGTCACGCTGTTGATGCTTACCTTGATGAAGTGAAGCACAAGACCGAGCGTGAGCGCATGATTGAGAAGAAGGTGAGTGGTGTCTTTACTGGCAGTTACGCTGTCAATCCCATCACCGGCAAGAATATACCTATTTATATCAGTGACTATGT
>Ga0247611_10006086_pt1 | contig 15618 bp, 35 predicted proteins | sample 177DNAGHGhighgp2_FD_192422 | JGI IMG/M metagenome (GOLD analysis project Ga0247611, IMG submission 192422) | Sheep rumen microbial communities from Palmerston North, Manawatu-Wanganui, New Zealand - 1770 DNA GHGhigh gp2 | ecosystem: Host-associated > Mammals > Digestive system > Stomach > Rumen...
TCAGACCTTGACGCCGTGCTGGAGATCATGAAGCACCAGCCGGACTGGGGGCCGGGGCTGCCTCTGAAAGGAGACGGTTACGTCACGCCATTCTATAAAAAGGATTAGGAAAGGGGGGGGGGTTGAGTGATTGACAAACTGGAAGATCACCGGCTTCCAGTCAGGCACGATGGGACGCTGCGGCTGTCCACTGGTCGGAACGTGCATGACACGGCCTGGAAAAATAAAGAAATGTCCTGGTCCGTCCTCCTGAAAAAGCTGTCGGAATCCGTACAGACCCCGGAGACCCATGCCGAGTACATGAAGCTGGGAAAACCGGATCAGGACAAGATCAAAGACATAGGCGGATTCGTCGGCGGGAGCCTGAAGGGCGGCCGGCGGAAGGCCAGCGCGGTGAAGGACCGGCAGCTGATCACGCTGGACGCAGATAACGCCCCGGCAGACCTCCTGACGAGCCTTGACGTGTACCTGGACTGTGCCTATGCCGTGTATTCCACGCATAAGCATACGCCCGAGAGGCCCCGTTACCGCATCGTGATCGTGCTGTCCCGGCCGGTATCCCCGGATGAGTACGAGGCCGTCGCGCGGAAACTCGCGGACCATATCGGCATCGATTATTTTGATGATACTACATACGAACCAAACCGGATGATGTTCTGGCCGTCGCATCCATGCGATGTGGCTCCTACATTCCAATACAATGACGCGCCATGGCTGGATCCGGACACGATTCTCGCAGAGTACCCCGACTGGACGGATATCTCGTACTGGCCGGAGAGCTCGCGGACCATCGAAAAGCGGAAAAAGACCCTGGACAAACAAGAGGACCCGAGGCAGAAGGACGGAGTTATCGGGGCGTTCTGCAGGGCGTATGACATCCATGACGCGATCAGCACCTTCCTATCTGACGCATATGTGCCCTGCGGAAATGACCCGGACAGATACACCTATACGGAAGGGTCCACCTCCGGCGGCCTCGTGGTCTATGAGGACGGGCGTTTTGCCTACTCGCACCACGCGACGGATCCCATCAGCGGAACGCTGCGCAATGCATTCGACCTCGTGAGAATCCACAAATTCGGAGAACTCGACGCGGAGGCAAGGGCAGGCACGGCCACGACCAAGCTGCCGTCATACAAAGCCATGATCGGACTGTGCGACAGGGACGCAAGGACCAGGCAGGTCCTGTGGGGCGAGAACCGGAAAAAGGCGTTTGAGGCTTTTACCGAAGCGGATGAAGACAGCGAAGACGGCGAAGGCAGTGGGGCTGACCCGGAAGAAGAAACCGAGGAGGACCTGTCATGGATGACGGGACTGGAAATCCGGAACGGAAAGAGGACCGCGTCTCTCAACAATGCTAGATGGATCCTGCAGCATGATCCCCAGCTGAAGGGCATCGTCTTCAACCAGCTGGCGGGAAATCTGGAGATAACCGGAAAGGTCCCATGGAAGAAACAGGGCAAATTCTGGAGGGATGCAGACGACGCGCAGTTGGAAAACTATCTGGCCGGCGCCTATGCGGAATTCCCGAAGGCGAAGATTTTATCCGCGATCACGAAGGTAGCGGACGACAGGTCCTATCATCCGATACGGCAGTATCTGGAATCTCTCCCGGAATGGGACGGGACGCCCCGGGTGGATACCCTGCTGATCGACTACCTGGGCGCGGAAGACAATTCCTACGTAAGGGCGGTCACCCGTAAAACACTGTGTGCGGCCGTGAGGCGCGTGCAGGTGCCCGGCATCAAGTTTGATACGGTTCTGGTGTGCTGCGGGCCACAGGGGATCGGAAAGAGCACACTGTGGGCCCGCATGGGCGGCCCGTGGTTCTCCGACTCACTGAACCTGCAGGATACCAGGGACAAGACCGCCGCGGAGAAGCTGCAGGGCGTCTGGATCGTCGAGATACAGGAGCTGGCCGGCATCGGATCGGCGGGCGTGAAGACCCTGAGGTCATTTATTACGACCCAGAATGACAGATACCGGGCATCCTATGGGCGGATCGTGAGCGACCATCCCAGACAGTGCATCCTGATCGGCACGACCAACAGTGAGGACGGATATCTGAATGACGTGGAAGGCGGCCGGAGGTTCTGGCCGGTGAACACACCCGGCGGGGACATCCTTCGCCCCTGGGACCTGACTGAGGAAGATGTGCAGCAGATCTGGGCGGAGGTGCTGGTGATGACAGAAAAGGGCGAAAGCCTGATCCTGTCCGAGGCCGATGCAGAAATGGCCACGGTCATGCAGCAGAAGGCTGTCATAGCGGACCCCCGCGAGGAGCTTGTCAGGGATTACCTTGATCGAAAACTTCCCACAGACTGGTACTCGTGGTCGATCAGTAAGCGGAGGGACTTCCTCTACGATGAGGATACGCCGGAGCCAAAGGTCTGGATCCGCCGCAGGTATGTGTGCGCGCAGGAAATATGGGTGGAATGCTTTGGCCGGAGGATGCAGGACATGAGACCGACGGATACATACGAGATCAGACGGATCATGATGAAGATGGAAGGTTGGAACGGGCAGTCCGTAAGGAGACGAATCGGAGGTGAGTACGGCCGGCAAAGGGCGTTTACCCGTAAGGAAATGGCTGGGACAACCTCCGCCGGAATGGCCTGACCAACTGGGACAGTGGGCACAACTGAGACAACTGGGACAACTTTTTTAATGAAAAAACGGGACAACTTGGGACAACTTGGGACAACTTAAAAATGGGGGTTGTCCCAGACGAATCCCCTGATGCTGTAGGCGTTAAGGTACTTTGTGACAACTGGGACAACCTATTCCTATAATTAATTAAAAATAAGGATATATAGCATATAGACCACTACATACCGCGTTTGAGCGCTCATATACGCGCGCGCGCGAGCAGTTGTCCCGACAGGGAGAAAATCATGGAAGAATCCAGAGTTGAAAGGTGGGTCACGGACCGGATCCGGAGGATGGGAGGAAGGTCTTATAAATGGGTGTCACCCGGCAACGAGGGTGTGCCGGATAGGATATATTTATTGCCAGGCGGCCGGATCATCTTTGCAGAGCTGAAAGCAGAAACGGGACGCCTTTCCAAACTCCAGGAGGCGCAGATCCGGAAGATCCGAAGCCTCGGCTTTACCTGTGAGGTCATCAGGGGAAGGGAGGGTGCAGAAGAATTTATGAGGAACCTTGAAAATGAAATTCGTGCCACATGAATATCAGGCGTACGCGATCAACCGGCTGATAGAGCTCCCGGAGGCAGGACTGTTCCTGGACATGGGGCTGGGCAAGACCGTAACGACCCTGACCGCGATCCGGAAACTGATGTATGAGGAGTTTGCTGTGAGTCGTGTGCTGGTCATCGCACCGAAGCGCGTCGCGGAGGACACATGGACGACGGAGTGCAGCAAGTGGGACCATCTGGCAGGGCTGACCATATCCCAGGTACTCGGTCCCCGGTCGAAACGTCTGGCGGCATTGAAAGCGGATGCGGACATCTACGTGATCAACCGCGAGAACGTCCCCTGGCTGGTGCAGGAGCTCCGGAAGAAATGGCCGTTTGACATGGTCGTCGTGGATGAGCTGTCAAGCTTCAAATCTAGCACCTCACAGCGGTTCCGGGCCCTTCGGCAGGTACGCCCGCTGGTCCGCCGGTTTGTCGGCCTGACAGGCACACCCGCCCCGAACGGACTGCTTGACCTGTGGCCCCAGATGTACCTGATCGACAGGGGCGAAAGGCTGGGCAAGACCATAACCGGATACCGGCAGCGGTACTTTAACCCCGGGAAAACAAACGGCCATGTCGTGTACAGCTACGAGTTGAAAAAAGGGGCACAGGCGTCCATCGAGAAACTGATATCGGATATCTGCATCTCGATGAAGGCAGAGGACTACCTCACCATGCCGGAGTTTGTCGTGAATGACATCCGGGTCACCCTGTCCCCTGAGGAGCTGAAGCTCTACCGGACGATGGAAGAGGAACAGCTTCTGGAGCTGGACGGGGAAGAGGCGACGGCACTCTCCGCGGCATCCGTCTACAACAAGCTGCTGCAGATGGCCAACGGGGGCGTATACACTGACACCGGTGCCGTGGCAGAGATCCACAGGAAGAAGGTCGAGGCACTGGAGGACATCGTGGAAGCATCACAGGGGCAGCCCGTGCTTGTGTTTTACGCATACAAACACGACCTCGCGCGCCTTAAGGAGGCTTTCCCCGAAGCGCGGACGCTGGACCGGCCGGAGGACATACACGAATGGAACGCCGGGCGGATCCGGATGCTGCTGGCCCAGCCCGCCAGCATGGGTCACGGCCTGAACCTGCAGGCAGGCGGGCACATCATCGTATGGTACGGCCTCACGTGGAGCCTTGAGCTGTACGAACAGGCAAACGCCAGGCTGTACCGTCAGGGACAGCAGCACGGCGTGATCGTGCACCGGATCATCGCAGCAAAAACGATTGACGAACAGGTTGTCCGCCGGCTGGCCAAAAAGGCAGGCACGCAGGACAGCCTCATGGAGGCGCTGAAGGCATGGAAACAGGAACGGTTATTGATTTCAAATACCCTCACGGACACATGAGGATCAGGGTGGATGAGTTTTTCCCGACGTCCCCGGCGCGGACCCGGAAGCTGGTAAAGATCATCTGCATGGGCCAGAATCCGGAAACAGTCCTGTCGGACCTGCTTTCTCGGTTGGAGGAAGGGCTTAAGGCCGCGGAGGATCCGGAGGAGCTTAAGCGTCTGGCTAATGACTGCGTTGCCTGGCACACGAAGGCCACGGAGCTGGGGCCGGAGATAGAAAAGCAGGAGCGCTGGGTGAGCCTGCTGGACGATACGGTGAAGGCCGAAGGGCGGAAGTCACCGAACCGGGAGAGATTGAAGAAGGAAAAGAAGAAACTGAAGGACATGAAGCAGAGGCAGAAATGGGACCTGCAGGCGTCCAAAGACGCAGCGAAGGCTTTCGAGGATCGGAAGAAACGCGCGTACAAATACCAGCAGGATATCGGAGAGATACGGGAGGCCCTTGCGTTATGGACATGAAGAGCTTTCAGGCAGGCAGAGACGAAGGCCTCCTGCTGGCCGACAAGGTCGTTGATGAGAGCGGCCCCGAGGGATTGAAGGCCGAAATACGGTTCCGGAACATCACTGGCGTGAGGACAAGCGTAACGCAGAAAGAATTGCACACAGCGGCGGAGGACATGAAAAAGTTCATCCTGTATCATGACCGCATCGCGATGGTGGCAGCCGTCCATGACGCGCTGGGCATCGGCCCGAAGCGCATGCGGCGCGTGCTGGATAAGTACAACAAACTCGGCGCCTATCTGTACCACGGATGGATGGAATGGATCGACGTGGTCCAGGACATAAAGGCCCGATTGAAAATTGATCTGGAGGACGCGTTCCTGACAGACCAGGAGGCGGAGATCCGGTATGCGCATCCCACCATGGAGGACTGCTATGATTCCCCGGATTGGGTGGATAACGATGCATGGAGGGCCATGCTGCGGGCTTCCGGGTTCCACGAGCTGCCGGATCAGGACGTGAACGGAAAGTTCAACCTGTACGACCAGTACGGGGACCTGTGCTTTTCCTATACAGGTGGTTACCAGCGGATCCAGATGTATGATTTCCTGATGGGCGTTGTCTGGCAACAGGACCATGAGGAAAAAAAGGCGGCAGCGGAAACGGTGGCGCCTCCTGCGGGCAATCCGGCAGGGACAAAGACGCGGAAAAAGAAGAGGAAGAGGAAATGAAAAGGATCTTTACGGCGATCGGCCTCATAACGTCAGGCATGATCCTGATGGTGCTGGTCGATGAGTTTATCAGAGAGTGGGAGCTGAGGAAATGGCAGGACGAAAACGGATCAGAGTGAGGTATCACGCGGACATACCAAAGATTGAAAAAATCTCGATCGGTGACTGGATCGATCTGAGGGCCGCCGAAGATGTGACCATGCGCCAGGGCGACATGATGTATATCAGCCTGGGCGTATCCATGCAGCTGCCTGAAGGTTATGAGGCGATCATTGCACCCAGAAGCTCCACACCGCTTAAATTCGGCATAATCTGCGCGAACAGTATCGGCATTGTGGATAACAGTTACTGCGGTGACGGGGACATATGGAGATTCCCCGCATACGCGATCCGGAACACCCGGATAACAAAGGGTGACCGGATCTGTCAGTTCCGGATACAGAAAAACCAGCCGGAGATTGAGATGGCCGAGGTGGAGACGCTGGGCAACGATGACCGCGGCGGGATCGGCAGCACGGGGGTGAGGTAATGGCAAAGATAACCGTGGAGTATCTGGATGAGGTACCGCCCAGAAAAAACCGTCCATTTGGCTTTTGGGAAAAGGTAATCCGGGACTTTCTGGAATCCGGCAAGCTTGCAGCGCAGATAAAAACAGATACAGAACGGGACTGTAACCAGTATGTATACGGTATCAAAATGTGTGCGCGACGCAAGGAGCTGCCGGTTAAGGTATATCGATTAAATCGCACTGTAATCATGGAGAGGGTGAGAGAATGATCAGAGTAATAATAAAGGAGTCTGGTAAGGCTCCACGGGAAGTCACGATCCGGAACGACCTGAAGACATTACAGACACTGGTTGACGGAAAAATCCAGTATTATCCGGTCCGGAGCGACTTTGGAATCATCTGCAACGAAGAGGGCGTACTCTTGCATCTCCAGTATAACTGCGCCTGCTATGGATCCGGATTCGTCGGAACCATAATTGCAGTCGGCGCAGAGGGTGAGGATTTTGCAGATTGTCCGATAACGGTTGAGGAGTTTCTGGAGGATATAAGCTGAGTCAGGAAGGGGGGGGGGACATGAGATCCCCGCTGGAGGATTACAGCATCTGCGTCACCTGCGGAAAGAGGTATACCGACGGATATCATAAGCAGTGTGACGAATGCCTGGAAAGGACTGGCAACAACAGAAAGGCTTTCCGGCAGAAACATCCGGACTACAATAAAATCCGCTATCACAGCCATAAGGCTGCGGGCCTGTGCGTCAAATGTAACGCCCCCGCCCTTCCGGGCAAGGTTACATGCGCTAAGCATCTGGTGAAACAGCGTATGACGAATAAGAGAAGCAGAGACAGAAAGCCGAAAACATACCGGGCGGATAACGAGTGTGTCTGGTGCGGAGCTGAGCGCCTGGAAGGAAAGAAGCTTTGCCCGGACTGCTATGGAGTAGTTATGGCAAATCTGCAGAAGGCTAAAGCCGTAGGTGCGGAAAAACGAAAACAGCACAGAGGTGGAAACAATGGAATATTTCAGAGAAAAGGATCTGTGGTATAAGCGGTGTCCGATCTGCCAGGTACTGGTAGCGCCCGCCCTGTATTACTGCCCGTTCTGCCATAACAAAGTTGGCAGAAGCTGGAGCCCGACGGAGCCGAAGCCGTCAGGGCGGGAGAAGTTAAAACGCTTCGGAGAAATTGGAGGAGGCTGATCATGGATCCGGAAGAGTTTTACGAGCTCCTTGCGGAACAGCAGGAGTATGAGGTGATCCTGGCACCGTCAAGGATCGATGCGGAAGTGGAAGAAGAAAAGGAGACATAAGCATGGCGAGAATAATTGATGTTGACAGACTCATTAACTATTTGAGGAACACGATGCACGTGGTAAAGACGGCGGAGGTCATTGAAAAATACGCAAAGAACCATGCCACGGAGGGCATACAGATCGGGGACCCGCTTCCTGAGGGCACGGTGATCCAGATCTATAAACGCGACGACGGCCGGCAGTGGGCCCGGATTCAGAGATACGAGGAGCTGGTAAAAGATGAAACGGAATGACATCGTACAGTTCACCGAAAACCACAAGTGGCGTGGCTGCCTGGGTATCATAGATGAGATCAGGCCCGGGCGGATCCTGATCGGCGTACCGGTCCCGGGCAGCGGCAGCGATGGATCCGCCATGGCGTACATCTTCGCAAAAGAAACAGATTTCGAGGTTGTCGGAAAAGCGGCGCTTGTGCCAGGAGAGGAGAAAGAGGCATGAAGAAAATTATCTTGACAGCGATTGCAGCACTTATGATCACAGCAACAGCGACAGCCTGCCCCCTGTGGGAGTGCAATTATGATTACAATGATTACTCCTGTGGCTGCCAGTGCAGCACTCAGGTAGCCTATCGCACAGATGTGCAGCCCATCTATTGCCAGTACTGCGGATACGAGGCATGGAACTGCCAGTGTGATGAAACCTACGAGGTGATCGAAGTTGAGGAACCGGAAACCTACTATCAGGATTGTAACTATAACGAGTCAGCGGAGTGTGATTATAGTTACAGTTACTCCGGATCCGGCTGCATGTGCATGGCTCAGTGGGCCAATATCCGTAATTCCTGCGGTGTGATCATTGCACAGGCCGGGGGCCGGGGACTGGATCGAGATATGCGGGACTGAAATGGATACGGGGCGCACACTCATTTACGACCATACAATCGGTGTGTACGGCTCCGTGCTGAGTGAGTGCATCTATGGTTCCTACCAGTGGGACGGCTCCGGAGACAACGGGTATTATAGCCAGTACAACGGTAGCTGTGCAAGCTGTGGTTATGCTGTCAGCTCCTGCGTGTGTAATCAGACATGCGCATATAAGCCAGTTTACTGCGCATATGCGTACGGGTGCTGTTATTGATGGGCACGATCAGCTTTATCCTGTTTTCGTGGGTTCTCTTCCGACTATCCGCCCCTGCTTGGCTGCATGTGCTGTGCTGGATCGGACTGGTGCTGAGATTCGTGGAATTCAAGATAGACAGAAAGTGAGGTGATGATGAGATGCGCTTATCCGAACTGATTGAAAAGCTGGAAAATCTGGATGTAGATGAAGATGATCCAGATGTATATATCCGCATGGGAGTGTTTCAGGAACCAATATGGCGTGTTGAATATCATCCTGAAACCATAGATAACTGGAGTTCTGTTGTAATTAGTTGATTTGAGGTGATGCGGATGATAGACCCTTATGAAGGCTATGAACCATACGAAGCAAGACCAGTTACATATAAACCATTGCTTAACAAGATCGACAAGGCAACGCTAATAGCCTGGTTCCGGTGCAATTCCTGTTATACCTGCAAATGGCGTAAAGAAGTAATTGATAGAGACCCTGATCATGATATTTCCTGGTGTTCAAAAACGCACAACAGGGTGAACATCGTGGATATGGTCAGGTATTTTGGATATAGCAAGGAGTGAGAAGCATGATTGACTGGAAACGAATAAGTGACGAAAAACCGCCGTTGGGCGTCCCGATGATTGTGACCGTTAAGCGAGACTGCGAAGGACCGAAAAGAGTTGTGCTGTCTCCGGTGTACTACATGAAAATGCCAGAAAGCGGATATTACGGATTCTTCGAGCATGGCAATCTGGAACACCCTATTGGTCCGCACTACTTTGAGGTAATCGCATGGGATTATTACCCGAAACCATGGGAGGGAGAATTGGACGATGAGTGCCACATTGAGAGCCACAGCGAAAAGCAAATCATGGAAGGGTGCATCTCCCTGATACAGGAGATGGTGGACGGCTTCCGTGAGTATCTGGATTATATCGGACATGATAGGCCGGAATACGAAGAAGAGAAACAGCCATTCCATATGAGCTACTTCCACATTGTGAACAGGCTATTTCTTTGGCACACGAGCCACAGCGGTGGAACGTCTACAAGAGCCAAATGTCACGAATTAGGGATTGATGATTCGAGCAAAGATGTGGAGTTCTGGCTTTGGGATAACGAAGAAGAGGACGAAAAATGATTTACACCCGGTGCTGACTAAAGAGTCAGTTAAATGACCTGATAAGTCGTTGATGACTTGCGGATCTGGATGCCGCTGAGGTAACAGCCGGGGACTTTGAAAGGATGAAAGCATGCAGAGAACAAGAACAGAGAGTACTTGCCGAAATGTAGCATCTAAAGATGGTTCTTTTAGCCCACATATTGGTAAGTCTACGAACGAAAGACTTACAAAATACTGCGAAAATAGAGATATTAATAAAACAAAGTTTGTAGAACAATGCATCAATGAAAGACTTGACGTATTGGAGGATTAGTATTTGCAGGGACTGACAAAAGAAGAGCTTATAGCAATTATAAAAAACGGATGATATGAAGGATCGGAGAAATGAACGTAGGTCATGTACATCATGAAAAATGCCCGATATGTGAGTATGAGCTGCATGAGTGTCAATGCATTTTTTACGGCTCTGCACATCCAGACAGGGAGCGCAGAAAGAAAATTGTGAAGGATCATCTTGAGCTGTTGTCACCAAAACAAATTGCGCATCTTATCACGCTGGAGGACTGGTGGCAAACCAGTTATGGCGATCCGAAAGATGCAGAGGAATTTGATAGGCTTAAACAGTTTCTCGGAGGGGAAGAAAAATGAAATTTTTGAGGATGACCAGCAGGGAATCGCATAAGCTGGTGTTAGTTAATCCAGAACAAATTCAGCTTGTTTTTCGCACGAAAGGCAGTAAAAAAGGCGATGAATACACCAGGGTAACACTTTGTGGGGGTCCTATGGACTATATAGAGGTTTTAGAGAGCCCGGAGTGCATTGAAAACATGCTTGCAGAAGGAGAGGAAGAATGATCGAAGAAACTGGCGATACGATCAGGGCTACCCTGAGCTTAAATGATATCGAACAAAGCATAAAGATGCTGACGCACATGAGAGATTTCTTCAAGACGGAAGAAGAGCCCAGCGAAGCACATACCGCGCTCATTAAAGCCATAGACGTTGCGACGGTATGCACACTGGCCTTTGCCACCGAGAAATTTGGGAGTGAGTCCGAAGAGGAAGGGGCGGAAGAATGAGCAGGCTTGATGATGTGATAGCTGAGGTGGCATACCTACAGGATACTTTGCTGGCATACAAAAGACTAATCCAGCATGGCAGCTGTAATTCATGCAGGAACAAAGAGTGCCAGTGGAAACCAGAGTGGGGCGAATGCGTTAGATATAATTGCCCGTTTTATAGGAGAGTAGGAGCGGAATCATGACCGAAACATGCAGAAACTGCAAACACTGTAAGCCATCGTACAAAAAGAGCATCTGTGAGATAACCGGAAAGAAAACTACACAGAAAAGCAGTTGTGAAAGGTGGGAGGGTAAGAGGTGACAAAGAATCAGGCCCTGAAGGTGCTGAAGAAAGAGTGCGGTTGCTGGAACTGTGATAATAAAGATTGCGTGGGCCATAGCTGCGTATCTTGTCAGTATTTTGTATCGCATGATGTTTTGATAGAGGCCATAGGTGTGGTGATCAAGCTACTGGAAGGAGAAAAAGATGGTGATTGAACGTCAGGTAATCGCATGCTGGTACACGCCAGAGGAAAAGACACCGCCAGCAGGGGATATCGTTCTTGTGACATTCTCCGGCAGGCGTGGAAATATTACTTTTGATCACTCCTTCGCCCTCGCATCATGGTTTGATGACGGAGAGGGCTGGGAGCTTGATTATGATGACTTCGATTATTTTACTATCCATGCATGGTGTGACATTGGACCGTATTGGGGGTAAGGGATATGAGCGTAAAACAGACTTATCACGTAGGCCTCGGCCTGTTTGGCATCTACGCCGGAACGCTTAAGAGCGAAAACGAGTGGAGGAACAAAGACGATGTCACGCGGGAGGCCGTTGACGCCGTCGCAGGTTACCTGGTTACGAATAAAAAGGAGGTCAGGTTTACCTATAAGGACAAAAAGTATGTCATGCGAGTCGAAGAGGTGAGCGAATGATGATAAGGATTGACCTGTCAGAACTTAATAAACTTGAACGCTATCTAAAAGAGCACAATATCAAATACGAACGCTCGGATGAGGATGACGGGTATTTTTGCAGGCATCAGATCAGCGTTCCAGAACATGGAGCAGGCAAGAAATGGGACGCTATCTGCCAGTATGGCTCATATGGTTACGAAGCTGGATTACTGGAGATATATGGCACTCTCGTAGACAGGGCGAAATGGGGCGATACGGATACGGTATGCGGATGGCTGAAAGCCGATGATGTTATTGCTAGGATCGAGGCAGAAGAGGTGAGACAGGATGAGTGACAATGTAAACCATCCAAAGCATTATGAGATCGGAAAATACCAGTGTATCGATGTGATGACTGAGGTGCTGGGTGTGGAGGCTGTGAAAAATTTTTGCTACGCCAATGCCTTTAAGTACATCTGGCGGTCCAGTCGAAAGAACGGATCCGAGGATGTTGAAAAAGCTATCTGGTACCTGAAAAAGTATCTGGAACTGAGTGAGGTGAGCGAATGATCAGAAAACCGTTAAATTTCGTTTTGGGGATCTTATGCGGGTTTTGTTGCATAGTAAATATCTTTTATCGCAGGGATCCCTTTGTAATGTGCATAACGCTGTCTGCGACGCTTCTTAACTTCGCAGAGGCATTTACCAGATGATGAGGTGATGGAATGACTTTCCCAGTGATTTGCCCGTACTGTGGCTGTCAAATACCCACGGACATTGAGTGGCTGCGAGAGGATTATGCGCAGCGCTGCCTGAAATGCCGGCAGATGTTTACCGTCGTTGACGGAATGGTTGTAGATCAGGAGGATGAGGAAGAATGATAAAGGCGCAGGAAGCGATTGACTATCTGCGTGATCCGATATGCGTGGGGCTGAGTACAAAAGAGAAATTGAAGCCGCATGAAGAAGCCTTCAACATGGCCGTGGAAGCGCTGGAGAAACAGGTACCGCAGAAAACGGGGATTCCGGAGTTGGGCATAGATGGCAAAAAGATTATCCCCTGCGGTAACTGCGGATCAGAGCTTGAAAGCAGGATATGGAGTTTCTGCCCGCGGTGCGGTCAGGCTATAGATTGGGGTGAGAATGGATGACCTTACAACAGGCAAGAGCAAAGATGTTTGACATACTGATCGACGAGCGCTTTTCCTGGACGCCTGAAGCCGTAGAGGCCTTTAAGGTGATGCTGATCGCAACAAAGCGCGAAGAGAACACGTACGATAAACCCACGGGCGATACGATCAGCAGACAGGACACAATACAGACGATCAGGGAGTACGAGCGTGACTCGACGGCTCCGATCGACTACGTACGGATCATCGAACTGCAGCCTCCGGCCCGGCCGGCCATTGCACCGATAGAATATCGGGACTGCGCAAACGCCATGCTGCGCATGTGGATTGATAACGTCCTGACGGACGGAGAGTACAGCCGAATCATGGACAAGCTTAATGCGTTTGATAAAGCAAAGGAGAGTGATGAGGATGACAAGTCCGGTTGATGTTCTTATGATCACGATTCTGGCGCTGATGGCCGTGGGTGCGGGTATTGGCGTGCTGGCGATACTGATCGAGTGGTGGGACCGTAAAAGGAGAAGGCGACCGCATGAGAGGGGCAAAGGTGATTGCAAAGCGACAGGCGGCATACAGGCTTTTCGATTCGGGTAAAACCGTTGTCGAGGTGTATCAGATCATAGCCGTATCCCGCAGGACCGGATACATATATTTCCATGACTGGCAGGAGCTCAGGGCCGCGGAAAGAAAGAAACCGAAGGAAAGACCGCACTGTTGGGCAAGCGGCGCAATATTGTGTAAATGTAATGGTTCCTTTTGGCACCAGCCTTAGATATAATTAAATCAGCCCGCTGGATCACAGCGGCGGTGCCATGCCGGGAGCAGGGCTTTCCCTTACCCGTTTCCCCCTGCGCGGAGGTTCGACCCCCTCCACATGGCGTCAGGTAAGATCTTTTTCATTAAGACTTGCCTCCTTCCGCCGTAGGACAACAGGTCCTGGATAAAGGGGCGTCATCGCCCCGCGGCGGTTTGTGCAGCAGTCTCTGCTGCTGCGCGTACCCGGAGGTTTTGTTGCGGTAGTTCCCTCCACTGTTTCATCCCTCGTAGGCCAGTACGAAGAATTCCTACGCAAAAGAACCGCAACAGTGACCGGATCGTCTAGTTACAGGTGCATGTGTAATCTCTTTTCAACTCCGGTCACTCACGGGGCATAGCTCAACCGGCAGAGCGGCCAGTTTTTTCGACCCCTTTTTCTGGTGATGCAGGTTCAAGCCCTGCTGTCCTGACTATCTCAAACAGGAGGTAAAAGGTTTCATGAATTCGGTGGCAGTGTTCCGACTCGGATCCTTCGGATATGTGCCTACGGGAAAAGTCGTTCTGAGCTCATGGCTTTTCATCGGCATGATATCACCGGATGCTTTAAAAAGCCGGCATCCTGAGTAGCTCAAGCCCGTGCGGCAGATTTCTCCCGTCAGACAACCGGAGACCCGGATGGAAGGAACGCTGTACGGGCGTAAAATCTCATATCAGACACATTGCGAGTGCGTGCTATACACAGAACACGGCGCGCACTCTTATCGGAACGTAGCTGAAATGGTAAAAGCCTCTGATGTGATGAGAAGTCGCAGGTTCGATTCCTGCCGTTCCGACGCGGGGGTGGAGAGCAAATATCCGCGCACCCAGTGACAAGTAGCATACACCGGAGAGTAGGGGACTAAAGTACACGGCCCTCATAAATCCGGTGGCGAAAACGTCAGGCCAATCTTGCGGGATGTGCGGTCCGGGGACCTTAACCCGACCAAATAATTGGGATTTGAGGAGGAAATAGATGAGCAAAGAGACGCTGAGGCAGTACAAAACGCTCCGGGCCGAATTGGCCTATATTGATCTGATGCTGACACAGCTTCAGACCCAGCAGGGCACGGAGCGCGACATTATCGAGAGACAGTCACAGCGTGCGCGAATCTTATCGATCATGAGAGATATAGAGGCTTTCATAGACTCCGTCTCTGATCCAATCGACAAATGTATTTTTACAATGTCTGTTTACGACAATCTCACATATCGTGAGATCGGCGATACAATACATATGGATTATACCCGTGTGGGACGCCGGATGGACCGATATCTTGATTGTTAAAAACGCAACAAAAGCAACAAACAAATTGTATATACTATTCCTGATCGATAAGATCAGGAAGCCTCTACGCAAAAGGCGGTTGTCTGATCCATGCGATCGGGCGGCCGCTTTTTATTTGGGGGCTGCGAGATTAAGGTGGGGGTATACCCCTCCCCTTATCTTTTCAAAATATTTTTCAGAATTTTTATTAATCCCATGCTTGCATCAGCGCCCTTGATGATCTCCTTTCTCCTGAGTGATTGACATTCTTGCATCAAACTTAATCAGCGTACACGCAGACAGCCGGGCGCTCTGCCTGTGCTGATTAAGTCCTGTGAGAAAAGACCCCCGGGATACAGCACCAGGGTACGTACTCAGGATATATGGCAGGATATACAACACCATGGTCATGGGTATGCATACAGCATTGTTATACAATTAACAATCTATCACATATGAATATCATCATGATCACACTCGCATCCCTGGCCCGCCTGCCTCATACTTATACCCCATGCCCATACCTCACACCATACGCACACAACAATCATAAACAACAAAGACAATCTTGTATCCGATGCCTATGCCATGCCGGCACACAGTGCAATCCGATTCGATGTGTTCGACATTGATTTTTGTTTTTGATTCGCTCAGAGGCCTCGGCTGCCGGTGCGAGATGGGCCGCCGGTGACGCTGACGCGGCAAAAAGGTACTTTTGAAGGGAAAAAATCGACGCGGCGCCTTGAG
>Ga0247611_10006087_pt1 | contig 15616 bp, 10 predicted proteins | sample 177DNAGHGhighgp2_FD_192422 | JGI IMG/M metagenome (GOLD analysis project Ga0247611, IMG submission 192422) | Sheep rumen microbial communities from Palmerston North, Manawatu-Wanganui, New Zealand - 1770 DNA GHGhigh gp2 | ecosystem: Host-associated > Mammals > Digestive system > Stomach > Rumen...
GGTCTCCAAAGCCGCGCGTCGCGAGTTCGATTCTTGCCAGCCCTGGACTAGAATAATTCAATTCTTACATAAAAAGGCTTTCAAAAGCCTTTTTACTTTGCTCTAATAGATTTATAAACAATAAAAATACAAAATGCGGTGGAATCAGGTAATCAATTCATTTCAATACGTATGGGATACGATATGTAAATTCACATATGAACAGCCTTTCATTTTTATTATAATCTTGATTTTACTCATTCGATCATCAATTTCTCGCATATTCAAATCACGCTTAAAAAAGAAATATATAGATCCATACGAATGGTCTGGTAATACAGACAACAAGGATTTCTATGTTAAGTATTACAAAAAATTACAGTATGTAGATTTATTCTGAGCATTGATCTGAATCATATTAATTTTTGTATATATGCTCACCAAAGATAAATTAGTCTGAACTATCTTGGCTGTATGAGTATGATGACTATTGATAACCTTTCAGACTTTTACAGTTTCTTTGTTCACGTATTTTTTATTGATAGCAAACTATAAAGTCTGAGATACAATAAAGATTAAAATTAACTGAGATACTGTACAATGACAAATATTATACATGAAGCTCCTTCACGTATGAATGTCTGGGAAAAATGATTTTGGAGAAAATACTGGAGAATCATTCGTAATTCCAAACTATCAGATGTGGAATAATCCAATCACTAAAGTAGATCTTTCTCTAGACAACTATGCTAAAGATTCTCTGACTATAATATATGATCCCAAAAATTTTGATAAATCATTTGAAGATTTTTCTGCAGGATTAAAAGACTTTTTAGATAATCTATTCACTAAAAGATCTGCTTCCAACGTTGCTTATTTCAAAAGCTATATATGAGTAAAATACAAAATCGACTACAAATATGACTGAGACTGAAAAGCTAATATTCGAATTTGATTTGTTGAAAAAAGATCTAAATCAAAGCACATAAAAGAGAAAATAATATCATTTGTAGAAAATCAAAAAAAGAATGATTAAAAAAATTTTATCATTTCCAGCAGCTGCTTTCTAATTCTTGGAATCCTCTCTGTAAATCATGGAATACTGTCAAACGGTTGTCCCATATTCACCATAGCATATTTGAAGTTCATTCAAGAAAATCTCTATCATGTGAAACTATCAACGTCACACCATTAAATCACTCTAGCATCATTTTTATAGTTTCCTTTGAACCTAAATCCAAATGGTTCGTTGGCTCATCCATTATGATTATATGTGGCTTCTGTAATAACATTTTAGTCACCGCGACTTTTGCCATTTCTCATCACGAAAGAGATGAAACTTTATGGTCCATTTTTTCTACATCTATTTTCAGAGTTCACAAAAAGGCTCTCGCATCCTGATAAGAAATTCAGACTCACATCACTGCCTCTATCACAGTATCATTTGGATGTAAATCATCAAAAACCTGTGAATATGAACCGATACGTAAATCTGGATGTACTTTTACAGATCAATGAAGTGGCTGAAGCTGTCAAAGTATTGTCTTTATCAAAGTCGTTTTTCAGATTCAGTTTTTTCAGATTATTCAGATATGCATTTCTTTCGTGATTTCTATTTTATTTGGCAAAGTAACCAATTCTTTTCAAGGATATCATACAGTCAATCATTCAATCTGCATAATCAAATTTGGCAATCTCTGAGAAAGTTTGAAATTAATTTTCTTTGGATCTGATTCAGTTTCTGGAGCTTCTAATTTTTCTATTTTATCCAGCATTTTTATTCTACTCTGAACCTGTGCAGCCTTACTAGCCTTATAACGGAACTTCGTAATAAAAGCTTCCTGCTGCTGTAAATATTTTTGCTGTGCTACATAGTTTTTATGCTGAATTTCCAAATTCTTCTCCTTCTGACGCAAATAATCTGAATAATTTCACTCGTAAAGATGTAATTTTTTCTGACTGATTTCTACCACACGATTGAAACATGAATTCAAAAACTTTTTGTCATGAGAAATACAGATTAAAGTTTTTCACCACAGTTCACAGAAACGTTGCAAAAAGAAAATTCACTCAATATCTAAGTGATTCGTTGGTTCGTCAAGCAACAACAAATCCACTTCTTGAATTAAGAATTTAGCAATTTGAAGTTTAGTTTGTTCTCATCATGAAAGTTGCTTAATCTTGAAATTAAGCATAGCTTTAGAAAATCAGAAATATTTCAAAATCTCTATCTGCATTCATCGTTTTTGATATCCATTCTCTTTTCTAAGAAAATCTTGCAATTTATTCTGTTCTTCTATCAATGCATGATGGTCAGACTGCTCATCTGTTAATAGTTTTTCAATTTCCTCTAATCTTTCCATAGCCAGTTTAATATCTGGAAAACAGGTTTTCATTTCTTCTTCAACGGTATGTTCGTCATTTGCCCAGAATAATTCTTGTGAAAGATATCAAATTTTTACTCAATTCGCGATTTCTATCATTCAAAATCATGATTCTTCTTTTCATATCAACATCTTCAATAAAGTAGATTTTCAGCTTCCATTTTTTCATATCAAAGCTACTTCATCTCCAAAACGCAGTTGCAAATTTGCATCATCAAAGAGAATTGTTTTTCAGATTTGTTTATCCAAATGATGAATTTTGATTATATAGTCCTTTTTAGCTCGACTTCTTTCCTGAAAATATTGCTTTGGAATAGATTGTAAAGGAGACATGCTAGGCTGAATATCTTCAAGTTTAGGCTCTTCATCAGCGAACAAATCAATTTCAAAAAACTTACCCAAATATTTTTTCAGACTTTTTATTTTTGTCTCTTCTTTGGTTGGTTTATTAAACTTCAAAAGATAGTCAGAACATAATTCGTAGACTTCAGCATATGTTAAATCTGGATTTAATTCTAATATTTTAGTTATCGATTCATCGATTGCTTCTTCAAGTGTCATACTTTATCTTATCTCATAAAATTATTTCATAATACTAGCCATATTTTCTTTGAAATATTTAATTTCATCTGGACCTGCATTATATAATTCCATTGCATGTAACAAATCTTTACAAGACTGAACAAAATAACGTCTAGTCTGAATCAATGCAGTCAAAGGAATATCATCACTTTTGTGAGGACGAAGTTGTATTAAATATTCATCATTTTCTTTCTGCAAAACATCTAAAGCCTGTTGTGCATCGCTCAAGGCTTTTTTACTATCTAAGTGTTGATATAAATGCAAAACCGTACTATAAAATACTATTACCATTTCACGAGTAGCCTCATAATCTTTTTGCAGATTATCACTACTACTCCATTGCCATTCTTCAATATGATTCTGTACATCTTTTATAGTTTTACAAGAATCCAATACAGCTATCACACTTTGATATAATTCTGCATTTTCTGAACTTTTTTCAGATACAGGTAATGATATTAAAAACTCTAATAATTCATTCTGAATATATTTTACATCACGATAAACTTTCGATAAATCATTTTTATCAAAGTTTCATTTAAAAGCCAATGTTGTAGCCAATTCTTCCTCTGTAGATGCTCAAGGATTTATTCATACTGGAGAAAAATCTCGGGCATTTAAGTTGTACTTAATCGCATTCCAAAACAGCAACATCATATCTTGTTTTATGGCCATTTGTGCCACAGCTGGAGTTAAATTCTCTACATTAAATATATTCTGTACAGCAAGTTGGATATTTTCTTTCGAATCTTTTATAATTTTAACAAGGATTTTAGAAACTGGATTAACTAAAAATATAGACATAAAGGCAAAAATCGTACGCCATGAGAAATATATTATAGTAATTCAAACAACTGCTCAAAATTTTGGTTCTAGTACATCTTGATAAACTCCCATAATTATTGGTAGACAAAGCATTCAAGAAATTGATGTCACAAAATTAAAACTTACACATCGAAGTGCAACTTGTTTCTTTATTGCTACTTTGTTTGCTCATAATGCTCATAAAATAATTGTTATTGTAGATCCTAGATATGTAGCAAACATGATTGCTAATCATTGCTGAGGTTCTAATATTCCAGAATAAATTAAAGTTAATGATATAATGTAGATGATAGTTCATGATTGAACTAATATGGTAAGTCATAGTCATATCAGAAAGAAAATCCAAGGACTCATATTTGCATATTCTCAGAGATTTACGATATCTGTTAGAAATCATAATCACTCTTTCATCAAAGAAAATGCAAGGAATATCATACCAAAGCTTAAAAGGAATTTACTTATAGCTACTACTTTTGACCAACGAGAAAGAAAATTCATTCATATCGCTCATAGAAATATTAATGGCAATGCTATTTTTGCCACATCAAAGCTCAAACCCACTATTCATAGAAGTGAAGCAGTGATTCAAGTTCCAACACTTGACCCTAAGATAACTGCTAATGCTGATGTCAGAGACAGTATTCATGTTCAAACGAATGCCAATACAAGAACTGAAACTACATTTGAGCTTTCCAATATCGTAGTAATTAAAATTCCACTTCAAAAAGATTTTAATCTAGATGAAGTAAATTTTTTCAATAAGTTTTTAAATCATCAATTTGTTAGAGAAGAAACTGCTTGTTCCAAATAATTCATTCAAAACAAAAAGAATCAAAGTCATCATACGAATTGTAATATTCACTCTCGCATTTATTTTTGAATGAACTAAAAAATCGTTAGAATAACGATTAGATTTTAATAATTATGTACTAAAATGCAAGTAAGTTAAAAATTAAATCTCTTGCAATTTTTTTTTGTTATCTTATATTTTCGTTTAGTTTCATTTTATGTTTTTAATCGCAATTATATAATGGCTATCGATATCAAAAAGACAGAAAACTGAATTTTATTAGAAAATAAATTTTTGTTTAACCCAACAGAGATAGAAGTCTGAATTATTAATTTGTTACCAAAAATTTGAGAAGAAATGGCTTACGATAGATGAAATTTACTTTCTATAGACTTCCCTTGAGAGTATGATATTGGATGAGCTTTTATAAAAGTTTATGCATGAAACTGAGATAAATTAAATTTTTTGATTACTTATGAATGAGCAACTTTTGCAATAATTCAATCTCCTGAAGTATTAGAATTAGATGAGGTTTGTGATATGAGTACCTGGATTTTTCCAGATGAGTCTGTATCTAAAAAATTAGATCAATTAGAGATGGAATGAGATAGAATCAACCTTTCTAAACTGGATGAAATGACATTTGAAGATGCAACCAAAGATACTCAACAAGAGATTGAAGTAAGTATTGAATAGAATTTTCTCCCCATTTTTTTGACTTTTAAAAATTTATACTTATAATATAAGTATATTATTTTATGTTTTATATAATTTATTAACAAAAATGAAACACTCAAAACTTATTTTATGTGCGGTATCCCTTATGACGCTGAGCCTTGCTGCGTGTGCGAAACCAAACATGACTTTTGATGAAGCTGTTGATAGTGTTGCTCATTCAGAGATCTACGAAATGATGGCAGATACTGAATATTATCAACAAAGCTTCGATATTTCTACTAATTTCGCTATCCCTGAGAGCATTCTTGATGAGAATATTGAAGGTAGTGTAAGTTTCTCTACAGATTCAAAAACAAATGTGAAAGATTCTGAATGAGAAACAAATCTTTCTCTTAAATTACAAATATCAAAAGATTGAGATGAATGAAAAGAAACTGTTAAAATGGATTGAGATGCTGCAGTAAAGTATCTATCAAATGGTATCTATTTTACATTAAAATCTCTAGATATTGATGGTCCAGAAGGTTTTGATAAATCTTATTTTAATCTCGATTGAATAGAAGGACAACGATTCTCATTTGAGCTAACAGAAAAAATGTTGGAAGAAATTAAATCTAAATTACCTGAAGACTTGGATTTTGATGAATTATACAACGAAGAGAATTTAAAGAAAATCGAAAAAGATTTAGAAAAGTTTAAAGGTGATTTAAAGAAAGCTATCGTTAATGAAGGAGCTTTAGTTTATAGTGGAATCTATTCTGAATTTGATGGATATAATGCTTATCAATTCTCTATTGATAAAGAAAAAGCATTTAAAGCTACAACTGATTATATTAAAACATTTATTCCTGATGAATATATGGACGATTATGTAGAAGCCATTGAAGAAGTTGATTTAGATGAAGTCTTTGAAGATTTTCCTCTTACTAATTTTGTATGATATCTAGTTATCACTTGAAAAGATAGAGTTCAAGTTGTTATCGAAAATTTAGATATTGAAGACTATTATTCTACTGTAAAAACGTATGGAACTTTTGGTAGAGACAGGTATGAATTAGTTGTTAAAGAAGATTGAGATGATGTATTTCTATTCTCTGCAAAACTAAATAGAGCTCATTATGATGTGCTATTAAAGGTTGAAGATATGGAAATTTTAAAATGAACTATCACTCCAAGAAAATCTCACTGAAAAATCAGTATAGATTTTGATTTGGCTATTAATATTGAACTTGATGAAAAGATTAGCATTCCATTTGAATGATCATGGATTTGGAAAGAGATTTCTAAATTCAATGTAGAAAAACCTGCAAATTCTAAAAATTTACTAGAAGATATAATGTGAGAGATGCTGGATGAGATTGATCTTGAAGATATTGACCCTGCTGCTTATCAAGCACTTGCCAGCTATCGATCACTTAGTAAAAGTATGACTAACCAGAACCTTGGTACTCCTGTCGTAGTTGGTTGAATTATGGTAGCATCACTTATGCCAAGGATGCAATCTGCTCAGAGTAGAGCTAGGGATGTAGCACGTAAAAATGATTTATCTCAAATTCAAACGGCTATTGTTACATCACAGCAAGATAAATGAAGATGGCCTGGAATATTCTCTGGAGCTACAAAATGAATGCCTACAAGTGCTATAGAGAAAGAATTACTAACTGCAGGACTGTCTTCTGTACCAACAGATCCTGTTCAATCTAACATTAACTACTGATTAGGAAAAGATTATGAGAAAGACTCAGCTCTATGAGATTATTTATATTTAGTAGCAAAAAGGAATTGAACAAGTAATTGAGGATTTGTTTTGATGGCAAAGACAGAAATAGAATGAGGATCAAATCGAGTAGTTTGTAAAAATTGAACTTGATTAGATAAATGATATATTGTAAACGATACAGATTTGAAAGATATAAATGTATGTTATCATGGCATCTCTAAATGAAATTCGTGTTGAATTAATGAATGATTTTGTACATATACTGATGATGATGAATTAAGATATATAACAATATATTAATAAATCTAGAATTAATTCACTAAATATAAAATGCCTCTCTAATTTGATGGGCATTTTTATTAAAAATTTCCTTGATTTTTACATAATTTATCGTAGTATTGTTTTGATAAAAATTTTATTTCTATTTTTTATTTACAAATGAAAAAATCCCTTTTATTATTAGGATTAATAAGTACAGCAGCATGTCTGACTGCTTGTGGATCCAAAACTTTTGATATGTCTTTCGAAGAGGCATTAGAAATTGCTAATCATTCTGAATTACAAGACATTCTATCACAGAATGATAATTTTGAGCAATCTTTTGATATTGTTGGTAATTATAATGGTACAGATTGAACTAAAGTGGATGCTAGTATTTCTTCAGAAAGCAAACAAGGTTTAGTTACCAAAAATTCTGAATCTTCTACTAAATTTGATGCAAATTTAACTATTGCATGAGAAGCTATAAAAGCAAATTGATCTCTAGATTTAAAATTAGTTAACGATACTATATACTTAAATCTTTCTTCTCTTGAATTAACAGGAAGTGAAGAAATTGCTATGTATGGAATGATGGTAGATTGATTTAAAAACAAATGGTATTCTATTCCTATGAGTGGTCTAAGTGATATACCTAATACTTTCTCCATTCTAAAGGATTCTAAAGATTTAAGTGCTAAGACAAAAGATATTTTCGTAAATGAATGATCTGTTGTTTATAGCTGAAAATTCGCACAATTTAGCTGATATAATGCATGGAAATTCTCATTAGATAGTGAAAAATTAAATGCATTAATTAAAGAATATCTTGATTCATTTGCTAGTTTAGATGAAGAATTCTCAGATATTCCTGAAATCGATATCCAGGATTTTGAAGGATATTTAGTTATTACTTGAAAAGATAAAGTAACTACAGTTATCGAAAAGATGGCTATGGAAAGTAATGGTAGCATTTTGAATGTAGAATGATTTGATGGAGAAGACCTTGAAATCAAAGTATTTGAAGATGCAGGAGATGAGATTTCAATTGCTGCTCATAAAAATGGTGGAAAATACGATGTTTCAGTTAACTTTGCTGATATCATATTATTAGATTGAACTGTTTCTACAAAATTGTCTAAATCTTCAATTGATTTGGCTTACGATCTTAAAGTAACAGTTAAAGAAGGAGCAGAAATTGTAGTTCCTTTGAAATGATCTTGGAAATATAAAGCAATTTCTGAATTTTCTACTGTTGCACCTGAAGATGCTCAAAATTTATTTGATTTGTTTGGAGCAAGTTTAGGATGATCTGATTATGATTACGATAGTATAGATTATGATGATGCCGACTACGATTATGAGGATTCCTATGCAGATGAATCTACTGGTGAATTCGTTGAAGCTGAAGCTGAAGTTGCTGTTGAAGAAGCAGTTGCTGAATAGTAGATATTAGATTATAGGAAGAAGGACCTATCGTAATGGTAGGTCTTTTTTTATGAGAAAATCTTGCAAAGAAACTAAATTTTCATAATCTCATAATGGTGATAAATTTGATTTATATATTTTTGTTGTATTTTGATTAAGCACAAGTTTCGCCTGAGAACTAAAGATGTACGTTATTTGACTAAAAAAAGGCAATACACCGTAAAGTGAATTTTTGGTTTTCGATGGATTAAACAATATTCAAACAGAAAATTTAATCAGATTTCGTGTCATATTGGTGTAAAATTAAGCAAAAGTGCAACCACTAGGAATCAGCTTAGAAGAGTAATTATGAATTATATAAGAGATAACAATATTGAAACTAAATCTATAAATTGAGAATTCTACAAAATATTTATCAATCTAGATAAAAACAAATTGCCTGAATTAACGAAATATATCCAGGAACATAATAAATCTGAATGGAATATATATTTTAGAAAAGAATTCGAGTCAGCTTTTACTTCCTTTAATTCATATCTATGCGAAAAGAACTAAAACAAAATCGAGAACAAAAAAAGCAAGAATTTGCACAGAGTTTTCAGTGACGAAAAGAAAATATCAAAGAAAAATATAGAGAACGTTTTCCAAAACCAAAATTAGACAAACCTACGAACCATCTTTTGGATGATAATCAGGAGGATATAAATGCCCAATCAACTAAAACAACTAGATTGATATTAAAATTTTGGTTGATATGATTAGCCATCGTGGTTTTGTGATATATGATGTATATATCACTTTCATATATCTATATGGTATTTGCCGCTTTCATTATTTCATTAGCACTAGAATGATGCATAATTTTTCGGCAGAGAATTACAAAAAGTAGATGATTTTGAATTTTAATTACATATTTATTAACTACATTTTTTGTACTATCTTGATTTATAATATTAATTCCTTTCTTCTTTAACCGATGAACTGAATTATTACAATCTATAATGTCATGATTATTGAAATTACAGTCAACTTTAGGTCAACTTTGAGTACCTTGATATATAGAAGAAGCCTCTCGAATCCCAGAATTTTTGAAAGAATGACTAATTCAATGGATTCAAAATTCAGATTCTGATAATGTACTAACAGCTGTCACTGACAATATTTGAAGTATTATGTCTACTTCAAGTGATTACGTAAAAGTTATCGCTAGCCAGGCTTTGATATTTTTCTGAAATATATTCTCTATTATTGTGGATTTTGCTATCATACTAACTCTTTGTATATTTTTCTCTATCGCACATTACGATATAAAATATGCATTAAAATATATTTTTCGTCACTATACAAATGTATTGCCTAGGATAGATTTAGCATATTCTGGGATTACAACTTGGTTAAAAAGTCAGCTTTTCCTTTGTGTATTTATATGAATAATGTCTTATCTTGGACTACGAATACTAGAAATATTTGGTGTAAGCATTCCTCAAAAATGAACTCTAGCAATATTAGCATGACTATTCGAAATTGTGCCATATATTTGACCATTCCTATGATGATTACCTGCAGCAATTTCTGCTCTAATATTTTCATGATGATGGGGATTTTTAGCTGTTTGAATTTTGTATACAATCATCCAACAATCAGAAGAAAAAATACTAGTTCCAGTTTTAATGTGAAAAACTTTATGAATTAGTCCTTTAGTAGTTTTCATATGTATGATACTATGTGGAACCATAATGTGATTCTTATGAGTTTTACTAGCCGTTCCAATGGCAGTAATAGTTTCATTAGCATTCCATGTTCCACAAGCAGATGAACTAGAAAAAAGAGTTAAGAAAATGGAAAAAAATCCAGGATTTAAGAAAAAGAAAATTTCCAAAAAAGAGATATTTTAAGTAAATACAAGCCAACAATGAAAAAAAAGCTACTTCACTGATGTTACCTATTTTTGGCAAAATGTGCTCACCATTATCTTAATCGCCATAAACCAACCATAATCTGAATAAACTGAAGCGTATGAAAAACTTCATGTCGTATGATTATTTTTCAGACTTTACAAAAATTTTTCCCAAATAAAAGAATTTCCACATCTCCAAAAAATTTTAATGGAGAATTCTGACTTTCTTTAAGCGTTTTTGAAATTACTTCACGATCTCCTTCTATTCGAAATATGTTTAAAGTTTGCTGTAAAGCACTATTTGTATCTTTATTTTGAAAGAAACGTTATGATGCAATTGTACTAGAATATGGAATAGATAATCCTGGAGAAATGGATTTTATATTGAAAGTTGCGCATCCTGATATTTGAGTTTTTACTGCTATTGATGCCGTTCATAGCGAGCAATTCTGAAATCCTCAAAAAATTGCTAGTGAAGAAATCAAAATGGCATTAAATACAAAATCGTTAGTTTTCCTGAATGCTAATGATGAATATGCTCAGCAATTAGCTCCTAGAATCAAAGTAGATAAATTGATGTACAAAACCTTCGATACAGATAACGTGGAAGCTGATATATATTTCGATGAACATTCTTTCAAAAAATGAAGAGAAAACGCTGACTTAAAGTCACATTTTAATTTACACATCAAGGATAAGAAATATGAGGTTGAGACTAATTTATTCTGAAAAATGAATTATGGGTATATTGGAGTAGCTATTTGAATCACTGAAACTTTAGCTTATCGATGGAAGACAGATTTACATTTACCTGACAAGAAAAAACTAGAATTAACATATAAACTTCAACCTGGTAGATTGTCAGTTTTTGACTGAAAACATAATACATTAATAATTGATTCTACATATAACGCATCTCCATTAAGTGTAAGAAAAACTATTGATACAGTTTATACTATCAGAAATAATTGTTTTTCTAAGAGCGAGATTTGGCTAATTCTATGAGATATGAGAGAACTGGGAGATTTAACTGAATCGGAACATCGTAAACTCGCTGGATATGTTTCTCAGTCATGAGACCAGCTTTTCCTTTTGGGTAAATCTATGAATGATTATTTAGCAGACGAATTAGATAAAATCTGAGCTACAAGTAATTTAACAGTTTGTAAAACTTTGAGAGAATTGAATAAAACTGTGGAGAATAAATTAAATGAAAAATCTGATAAAAATCCAGTTATCCTTGTCTTCAAATGAAGTCAGAATACAATTTTCTTAGAAGAAGCTGTAAAACATTTCTTGAAAAATAAACAAGATGAAGAATTATTGACTAGACAGTCAGAATTTCGGATGAAGAAAAAAAGTGAATACTTGAAATAAAGACATATGAAAAAATCCCAACAATAAGTGTTGGGATTTTTTTATTTTCTAAGATTATTTAACTAAACAATGTCCTGTCATCTCTTCCGGAATATCAATTCCAAACAATGTTAACATAGTTGGAGCCATATCTGCAAGTCATCATTCTGGTTCTATATTATCCTGAGGTTCTCAATTATGAATATATCGGAATGGAACTAAATTCGTGGTATGTGAAGTTATTGGAGCATTTTCTGGTCACATTTCCTCACAATTTCAATGATCGGCTGTAATCAAAATATCTACATCATCATTTTTACTCCATTTAAGCAATTTAGCCACCACATCATCCAAAGTTTCAACTGCTTTTATAGCAGCAGATAGATTTCAAGTATGTCATACCATATCTCCATTCGCAAAATTTACTATAAATGCATCAAAATTTGGAGATTCATTTAATAATGTCGTAATAATTTCAGGAGCAGACATTGCCGGATCCAAGTCGTAAGTAGCTACTTTATGAGATGGAATAATTGTATTTTTCTGTCCATCATAAACTATTTCCTTCTCTGCATTGAAGAATTTTGTAACATGAGCAAACTTCTCCGTTTCAGCTAAATGGAATTGACGCAAATCATGGTTTGATAATACTTCAGACAAAGTGTTTTTAATATCTTTTGGAACCAAAAATGTTGGTCAATCATATTCTTTATAATATTTAGTCATAGCTACAACATAAAGATTTGGCATACTCTTCGTGATAAATCATTTATTCCATTTTTCGTATAATTCAGCCTTTTTTGGATTTTGTGAAACCATTAATGCTTGAGTCATTTGTCTAGCTCTATCTGAACGAAAATTTACATGGAAGACCGTATCTCCATCTTCAATTCATTCTGCTCACAAAAAACTCACAGGAGTTAAGAATTCGTCAGTTTCTCATGCTTCATAACGTTTCTGAATATATTCACTAGGAGTATCCGAAGTCTGAGTCTGCTGAAAAACTATTTCATCATAAGCTTTTTGCTCACGATCTCGATTATTATCTCTATCCATTCCCCAATATCTACCTCATAATGTTGAAATTTTTACATTAGGATAATCTTTCAAAAACTCTTCAAAATCTTTCATAAACCCAGCAGCAGACTGTGGTGGGACATCACGTCCATCCAAGAAAAAATGTATATAAGTCTTTACATCACTTGGAATAATTTTTATCATATTTATCATATGAGTATCTATTGAATGTACTCCTCAAGGACCAAATAATTGAAGCAAATGTAATTTAGATCCATTCTCACGAATATGTTCAATTCATTTTTTGAATGGCTCTAAATCTGCAAACTTTCACTCAGCAAATAAATCTGAAATCTCCACCAAAGATTGCTTTATAATTCTACCCGTTCACATTGTAGTATGTCAAACTTCAGAATTTCACATTTGTCCATCAGGCAATCCTACAGCACGTCATGATGCATTTATTTTAGCATAAGTTCTGGAAAATAAATAATCAAATGTTGGAGTTTTAGCTTGAATAACAGCATTTCTATCTGGATTAGAATCTATCAATCCAAATCCATCCAAAATAATTAAAGCAACTTTTTTTGACATATTTTTCATATCTAAGTAAAAATCCACTTCACGTAATTAACGTAAATGACCAATTACATTATACTATTCAAAATAAAATTTTCAAGAAAGAAAATTATGGATGTAGGTAAAAAATATAGATAGTTTTAATCCTTTTACCTTGCATATTTTTTTCAAAATCCTATAATCCAGACCGTGACAAAATGGTCAGTTTTTTATATGTTCACTTAAAAATTATGAATTTGTTTGAGGAATTACAGTGGCGTGGTCTTATAAAAGACACTGCATGAGATGATTTAGAAAAAATAATTAATTGATGTAATGCTACATTTTATTGGGGTACAGATCCTACGGCAGATAGCTTACATATTGGACATTATAGTAGTTTAATTACTGTAAAACGTCTAGCAAAAGCTGGTCATCATCCAATTTTGTTAGTTGGAGGGGCTACAGGTTTAATCTGAGATCCTAGACCTACAGCAGAAAGAGAGATCATAGCTTATGAAACTGTTAAAAAAAACTTTGAATGAATCAAAAAACAAGTAACAGATTTATTTGATGGAAATGTAGAAGTAGTAAATAATTACGACTGGACAAAAGATATCACAATTTTGGAATTTTTACGTGAAATTGGAAAATATATAAATGTAAGTTATATGCTAAATAAAGATATAATTAGCAGAAGATTGGAAACTGGTATTACATTCGCAGAATTTACATATACTCTATTACAGTGATATGACTTCTTGCATCTATATGAGACAAAGAATTGTATCATGCAGGTAGAATGATCTGACCAATGGTGAAACATTACTACAGGAATTGAGCTTATTAATAAAAAATTAGGAAAGAATGCATATGCATTTACTATGCCTTTAATTTTGGATAATGCTGGGAATAAATTTGGTAAAAGTGCTGGAAATGCTTTGTGGTTGGATAAGAGCAAAACAAGTTCATATGAAATTTATCAATATCTTGTTAATAGTGACGACAATAAGGTTGAAGAATATTTGAAAGTGTTTACTTTCTTGAGTCCTGAAGAGATTATGGATGTTATGGCAAAACATCAACAAACTCCAGAACAAAGGTTAGCTCAAAAAACTTTAGCAAAGGAATTTATCAAAGATTTACATTGAGAAGCTGAGTTTGAAAAAGTTCAGAAAATTATTGATGTATTATTTGGAGATTGAGATAAAATAGCCATTATTTCAAAAATGTCTGATGATGAAAAAGCTGCACTCGCTCGTGAAACGGGAAGTGTAAAATTACAGTGAGAAACAAGATTAATGGATTTAATTGTTGAATCTGGACTTGCATCATCTAATTGAGAAACTAAAAAGATGATTCAAGCTGGGTCAATTTATTTTAATGAAGAAAAAGTAGAAGATATACAAAAAACAGTAAAGTCTGAAGATTTAGTTAATGGAGTAGCTTTACTCAGAAAATGAAAAAAAACTTATAAATTAATTTTAGGATAAAAAACGTGAATATGTGGGAAACTTTGAAGAAGTACACAAAAAAGTACATAAGGAAGTGTATTCAAATATTAAAAGAGCTTCGAGGTTGGATTTTGGAAGTATTGAATGATGAGGATTTCCGTAAAAAGACAAGGAAAGAAGCTCGACATGCATTTATGTATCTGATTTTATCAACTGTTTGAGCAATAGCAGATGCTGTAGTTTTTATAGTCCTGACTTCTTTATGATTACATGTTGTTCCTTCGAATATAATCAGTGATATATGCTGAATGATTACATCATTTTCGTTAAATCTCAAAAAAAACTTCAATATGAACGATCATGTTAAAATGAGATGAGTATCATATTTTACAATTTCACTTATATGAACAGCATTATCTACTAGTATGGTATACTTTTTCATAGAAGTAATATGAATTCCAAATGCTATCGCTAAATTTATGCAAATTACAATTATGGCTATACCTCTTTATATAGCAAATAGGACTCTAACATTCAGAGATTTTTCAAAAAAATCTAGAAAGGAAAAAGAATCTGAAGAATATTCAAATATCAAACTACCTTCTGCAACAGTTTACCAAGAAGCAAAACAACTTTTGGAAATGTGAAAACTTGTAGTTTTTCCAACTGAAACTATTTATGGATTGGGTG
>Ga0247611_10006088_pt1 | contig 15616 bp, 12 predicted proteins | sample 177DNAGHGhighgp2_FD_192422 | JGI IMG/M metagenome (GOLD analysis project Ga0247611, IMG submission 192422) | Sheep rumen microbial communities from Palmerston North, Manawatu-Wanganui, New Zealand - 1770 DNA GHGhigh gp2 | ecosystem: Host-associated > Mammals > Digestive system > Stomach > Rumen...
AATAACAAAAGAACAATGAAAGAAACAATCCTTGCAATCTCCGGCAAGCCCGGACTCTACAAACTTGTAAGCCGTGGTAACGGCAACCTCATCGTTGAAGCGCTTGACAGCACTCATCGCCGTCAGCCGGCTTTTGGCTCTGACCGCATCACATCGCTCAACGACATCGCGATGTTCACTGACGACGAGGATATCGCCCTCACCAAGGTGCTCGAGAATATGAAGGCCCTCGAAAAGGGAAAGAAATGCAGCATCGACTGCAAGAAAGCCTCTGGCGACGAACTTCGCGAATACTTCGGAAAAGTACTGCCCAACTTCGACCGCGACCGCGTGCATAACAGCGACATCAAGAAACTGCTGCAGTGGTACAATATCCTCATCGAAAACGGTATCACCGAGTTCCATGTCGAAGAAGAGAAAGAGGTGAAGGCCGAACAGCAAGAGGAGGTAAAAGAGAAAAAGTAAAAAGTAAACCTCAAACTTTGAAGCCTGCATCCCTTAAAGACATTGCCGCAAAGCTCGGACTGAGCGTTGCTACGGTGTCGCGCGCCATGCAGGACAATCCGGCTATCAGCCGACAAACACGTGAACTGGTGATGAAGACGGCACGTGAGATGCACTACGCGCGCAACTTCATAGCCCAGTCGCTACGCAACGGACAGATGCCAATCATTGGCGTCATCGTTCCTCACGGCGTGACCCTCTTCTACTCCTCAGTGCTCGATGGCATTGAACAGGTGGCAGCCGAAGCAGGCTACGCCGTGATTAATATGAACTCGCACGAGAGTTTTGAGCATGAGTGTCGAAACGTAGAGAGCCTTCATCGTCTACACGTGGCAGGCATCATAGCCAGTATCACGCAGGAAACGACGTCCTACGACCACTTTGCTACGCTCGCCAAAGACAATATTCCCGTGGTCTTTGTCGCAAGAGACATCCCGTCAGCCACAGCCGACCCGCATCTCTCCACAGCCGAATCACCTCTGTATTCTCGATTCTCCTCCGTTACAGCCGATAACGTGGAGGCTGCCTATCGTGCCACACGACATCTCATCGAACAGGGGTGTCGTCGCATTGCCATCCTCTGCGGTCCTTCATTATTAAATATGGTGCAGGAGCGTAAACACGGCTATATAGAGGCCCTGCACGACAACCGGTTGTTGGTGCGACCTGAGTATGTGGCATACAGCGACATCGACATCGCTTCAGCTATTGATGCTACTAATACCTTGCTCGACCTGCCAGAGCGTCCTGACGGCATTATAGCCCTCAACGACACACTGCTCTTTGCCGCTATGAAGGCTATCAAGCAAAGCGGACTGAAAATTCCTGACGATGTGGCACTTATCGGCTTCAGTGACGTAGACTATGTGGAAGATGTCACCCCAACGCTCTCGACTGTCGAAGACCAGAGTCACCTGATGGGACAGACGGCTTGTCAGCTACTGCTCGACCATATCAATGGTCAGCTGTTGCCCATTCATCGCATCATCCCAACTTTTCAGCGTATTCGCGAAAGCAGTAGACGAATAACAGCAAACTGAAACGATACGATGCTAAACACGTAATGCAAACCACGCAACGCTAAAAGATAATGAAGTTTCTCATCCTTTCAATTACTCTCGTTGTCAGTCTGACGACAACCGCACAGCAGTCTGCACGTGAGGAGATTGCTGCCAACCCCTATCTGTCGGCCAGCAACTATCTCGATTATGACCACCATCCTGCAACGAAGTCGCTTACACCCGCTCCCAAGGGCTATGAGCCGTTCTATATGAGTCACTATGGCCGTCATGGCTCTCGTTGGCTCATTGGTCGCCACGACTACAGCCGCGTCGTTGAGGTATTTGAGAAAGGCGAGCGAGATGGCAAACTGACGCGCGAGGGACAAGAGACGCTCGCAAAGCTGCGTCGCTTCATGCCTACGACCATAAAGCGTCACGGCGACCTGACCACTGTTGGCGAACGACAGCATCATGGCATCGGAAAGCGAATGGTGGAAAATTTCCCAGAGATATTCAAGGCCAAGAACATACCCATCGATGCCCGTTCAACGGTGGTGCCTCGCTGTATCCTGTCGATGATGGCAGAGTGCGAGGAGTTTGCTGCCGCCAATCCTACAGCTCGCATCCACAACGACGTGAGTGAGTCGCTGCAGTACTATCTGAATCAGCCGTGGGACGAGAAACTGAAAGAGCACAGCAAGCGTGTCGGTCATCGTGAGAAACGTGCGTATAAGGAGCGCGAGACCAAACCTGATCGGCTTATGAGGGCGCTTTTCAACGACCAGCAGTGGGTCGTAGACAGCCTGGATGCCGTCGAGGTGGTGTACGATCTCTTCGCGGTGGCCGCCAACATGCAGAGCCACGATACAGATATCGACCTGCTTAGTCTCTATACGCCAGACGAGCAATATGGTCAATGGCGGATACGTAACTGGGGATGGTATCTCAACTATGGAGCAGCACCCCAGACTGGTGGCATCATGCCCTTCTCGCAGCGCAACTTGCTGCGCAATATCATTGAGACGACCGATACCGTCTTTGGCTTTAACGAGCAGCAACCTTACCAAAAAGCACTCGAAGCGCAGCGAGTGGCTAAAGCCAGTACCCAGGCTACACTGCGTTTTGGTCATGAGGTGTGTGTTATGCCACTAGCCTGTCTGATGGAACTCGACTCTTGCGGCATCAGTGTGGCCAATCCTGATTCGCTCGACCGCTACTGGCGCAACTATAATATCTTCCCCATGGCCTGCAACATCCAGATTGTGTTCTATCGCCAGAAGAAAAACGAAGGAGGTGACGTGCTGGTGAAGGTGATGCTAAATGAGCGCGAGACCCATTTGCCCGTATATACGGAGCAGTGGCCTTACTACCGCTGGAGCGACCTGCGAAACTATTATCTTGAGAAATTGAACCGCTATGAAAAGGAGTAGAACCATTATCGCAACAGTATTGAGTCTCATTACTGCCCTGCTATTGTTCAACTGCGTAAAAAAGGAGAACTATCCCTCGCCCTTGACGGGCATTCAGATAGCCGATGTTGCTGTGGAGCCGGATGCGACAGCCTATACCATTAATATAAGTGGCAACCTAAGCCGCTATGTCGTTGCTTCGCATATTGACCTCGAGACTAATGAAGAGGCAACATGGATTGAGGATATCAATCTTAAACAGGATAAGAAGATCGTGTTTAAGTTCGAGCAGAATCTTACAATGAAAGACCGTACTGCTCATGTCACGCTGAGTCTTGATGGTAGTCGTGATGACTTTGACGACGCAGGATTGAAGGTTGAATTCAATGTTATGCAACGCCATAACAACGTTTTCGATAGCCTGATGATTGATACACTAAAACTAGCTTGGGACGAAACAACAGACACACTTGTCTTCAGACGCACACTCAAGGGCATTAAGACTGAGATTGTCTATGATGACGTCAATAGTAAAACTTCATGGTTGAAAGTAGAGCTAGACGGCAATCTTGCTATTCTGAAGGCACAGAAGAACAATACAGGTTCGCCACGTTCGGCAGATGTCACACTCTTTATGTCTAGCGGAAATGTTGAGAGCGACTCAGTTAAGATTTCATTCAACGTTGTGCAAGACTTTCATGTCACGATTACACCAGAAAGGAGAAATCTCATAGTCGACCACAGCGAGCACACAGAAGAAATAAAGGTGGAAAGCAACGCAAAGTATATTGTCGACAAAGATGTCGATTGGGTTAGTTGCGATATCAACCCCATCAACGAAACGACTGAGATACTTGCGCTCAACTTTGCTGCAAACCGCACTAATAAGAACCGTGTAGGAAATTTGATATTCAAAGTCGGTGGCATCGAACAAGCGCGAATCATAGTTACACAACGCACCGATCCTGCCATAAGCATCACCTTTAAAGACAAGCGTGAGTCGATGACCTTTTCCAAGTCTGGCGGAGTGTTCAACCTACCAATCAAGACATTAACTCCAGACTATCGATATAGCAAGAAACAGGCATGGCTATCGATAGGAAGCAAGCAGGCCATTTCAGATAGTTTATACTATCATGAGGTAACTGTAAAGGATTTTACTGGCGACAGTTTTGAACGTTTCGACACAATTGTCTTCACTACCTACAACGATACTGTTAGGTTTCCTATTATGCAGCATAAATATGTCTATCTTAACGAGGCAGCACACGAACTAGAGAAAGACTCCAATTTTGACCTCAATGCAACAGCCATGGGCGACAGACCTGTTTTATGGAGTTCTGAACACCCAAGCATTGCAACTGTCGATGAGAACGGCAAGGTGACGGCGTTGAAAAAGGGACAGACGAGAATATACGCTACTATAAGTAGTAATGATGAATATAAGGGCTATAGTGATTTCTGTACAGTTTCGGTCTTCGAAGTCCCAGACAAAGTAAGTGTCAGACGCCAAGCCGGTGCTTACGAAGAACTAAACGGATATGTCGTATCCGAATGTCCTGTGAGCGTAAGGAACGACTATTCGAAAACGATTGAAATAGAATCGGCAACTCTTTATGGTATTCGTGGAAAAAGAGGCCAGTCTGGTGATTATACACAGGAATTGGGCGCATCAAGCATCGGATCTGGGAAGTCACATACTTTTCAACTTCAAGAAAAGTTGGATAGCATTGTCCAGCCCAAAGTCGTCATTTCGATAAAAGCCAACGGAAAGAATTATACCAAGACCGTGAATTATTAAAAAACAAGAAATATGAGCAGAGTACTAATGATTGGCGCTGGAGGCGTTGCCACAGTAGCAGCATTCAAGATTGCACAGAATGCAGACGTATTCACTGAGTTTATGATTGCTAGCCGTCGTAAGGCGAAATGCGATGCAATTGTTGAAGCCATCAAGGCCAAGGGACTGCCTACACAGCATATCCGCACGGCACAGGTCGATGCTGATGAGGTGGAACAGCTGAAGACACTCTTCAACGACTTCAAGCCTGAACTCGTTGTCAACCTCGCCTTGCCCTATCAGGACCTTACCATCATGGACGCATGTCTGGCATGTGGATGCAGCTATCTTGATACTGCAAACTACGAGCCGAAGGATGAGGCTCACTTCGAATACTCCTGGCAGTGGGCCTATCGCGATCGTTTCCGCGAGGCAGGTCTGACGGCTATCCTCGGATGCGGCTTTGATCCAGGTGTGACCAGTATCTATACAGCCTACGCAGCCAAGCACCACTTCAAGGAGTTGCAGTATCTCGATATTGTTGACTGCAATGCTGGTGACCATCACAAGGCATTTGCTACTAACTTCAACCCTGAGATTAACATCCGCGAGATTACGCAGAAGGGCCTCTATTGGGAAAATGGCAAATGGGTAGAGACAGAACCCCTCGAGATTCACAAAGATCTCAACTATCCTGAGATTGGTCCGCGTGACAGCTACCTGCTCCACCACGAAGAAATAGAATCGCTAGTCATCAACTATCCCACGATTAAACGTGCACGCTTCTGGATGACCTTCGGACAGCAGTACTTGAAGCACCTCGAGGTAATACAGAACATTGGTATGAGTCGCATTGACGAGATTGTCTACGATGCTCCATTGGCTGACGGAACTGGTAATGCTAAGGTCAAAATCGTTCCCCTGCAGTTCCTTAAGGCCGTACTGCCCAATCCGCAGGAACTTGGCGAGAACTACGAGGGTCAGACCTCTATCGGATGCCGCATTCGTGGTATAGGCAACGATGGTCAGGAACATACCTATTATATATATAACAACTGCTCGCACCGTGCTGCCTACGAAGAGACAGGCATGCAGGGAGTCAGCTATACAACGGGTGTGCCAGCAATGATTGGTGCCATGATGTTCTGCAAGGGACTATGGAAGAAGCCAGGCGTCTTTAACGTTGAGGAGTTCGATCCAGATCCATTCATGGACCAACTGAACAAGCAGGGACTGCCATGGAACGAACTGCATGACATCGACCTTGAGCTGTAGTATTTGCCAACAGCAATGGTTAGCAGCCAACAGCTAATGGCTAATAAGTTTATTTAACCAACGATTATTCGTTATTTCATATATAATTGTGTACCTTTGCCGCGATTTTGTGCAAAGCACAGCTATTTATTTATTTTTTGATGTTTTAAAAACAAGATGAACGTAATTACAAAGACCATTCAATTGGCTGATGGACGTACTATCACCATTGAAACCGGGAAAGTGGCAAAGCAGGCCGATGGAAGCGTTGTTCTCCGCATGAACAACACCGTACTCCTCGCCACTGTTTGTGCCGCAAAAGATGCAGTTCCCGGAACCGATTTCATGCCGCTTCAGGTAGACTATCGTGAGCAGTATAGTGCTGCTGGCCGTTTCCCTGGTGGCTTCACCAAGCGCGAAGGCAAAGCCTCCGACAACGAAATCCTTACATCGCGTCTCGTGGACCGCGTGCTTCGTCCACTCTTCCCCAGTAACTATCACGCAGAAGTTTTTGTGAATGTCATGCTGCTCTCGGCCGACGGTGTTGACCAGCCCGATGCATTGGCAGGCTTTGCCGCATCGGCAGCACTGGCATGTTCAGATATTCCCTTCGAGTGCCCCATTAGTGAGGTGCGCGTGGCCCGTATCAACGGCGAGTATGTTATCGACCCCACCTTCGAACAGATGAAGCATGCCGATATGGATATCATGGTGGGTGCTTCGGCTGAGAATATCATGATGGTTGAGGGTGAGATGAAGGAGGTGTCTGAGCAAGATTTGCTCGGAGCCTTGAAGGCTGCTATGGAGGCTATTAAGCCCATGTGCGAACTCCAGACTGAACTCTCGAAGGAGCTTGGCAAGGATGTGAAACGCGAATACAACCACGAGGTCAACGACGAAGTTCTGCGTCAGCGTATGCACGACGAGCTCTATCCCAAGGCCTACGACATCACTAAGCAGGCTCTCGAGAAACATGCACGTGCTGAGGCTTTCGAGAAGATTCTTGCTGACTTCAAGGAAGCATTCCTCGCTAATGTAGCAGAGGATTCTGAGATTAGCAAGGAGGAATACGATGCCATGATGGATCGCTATTATCACGATGTAGAGCGCGATGCTATGCGCCGTTGCATCCTCGACGAAGGTATCCGTCTGGACGGTCGTAAGACTACCGATATCCGTCCTATTTGGTGTGAGGTTTCACCCCTCCCAATGCCTCACGGAAGTGCTATCTTTACTCGTGGTGAAACACAGTCACTCTCTACCTGTACACTGGGTACGAAGCTCGACGAGAAAATGGTCGACGATGTGCTCGATAAGAGTTACATGCGATTCCTCCTCCACTATAACTTCCCCCCGTTCTGCACAGGTGAGGCCAAGGCACAGCGCGGCGTAGGCCGTCGTGAGATTGGTCACGGTCATTTGGCTTGGCGTGGACTGAAGGGTCAGATTCCTGAGGATTTTCCCTATACCGTACGTCTCGTTTCGCAGATTCTTGAGTCTAATGGCTCGTCATCTATGGCTACCGTCTGTGCCGGCACACTGGCTCTGATGGACGCTGGTGTTCCCATGAAGAAGCCCGTATCTGGTATAGCGATGGGTCTGATTAAGAACCCTGGTGAAGACAAGTATGCTGTACTCAGCGATATTCTTGGCGACGAGGACCACTTGGGCGATATGGACTTCAAGACCACTGGAACGAAGGATGGTCTGACTGCTACCCAGATGGATATCAAGTGCGACGGTCTTTCGTTCGACATCCTCGAGAAGGCCCTTATGCAAGCTAAGGCAGGCCGCGAGCACATTCTCAACTGCATTACCGATACTATTGCCGAGCCTCGTGCTGAGATGAAGCCTCAGGTTCCCCGTATCGTCCAGATCGAGATTCCGAAGGAGTTCATCGGTGCTGTTATTGGCCCTGGCGGTAAGATTATTCAGCAGATGCAGGAAGATACCCGTACTACTATTACAATTGACGAAGAGGATGGTGTTGGTAAGGTGCAAATCAGTGCTCCTGACAAGGATGCTATCGATGCTGCCCTGGCTAAGATTAAGGCTATCGTCGCCATTCCTGAGGTGGGCGAGGTCTACGAAGGTACTGTCCGCAGCATAATGCCTTACGGATGCTTCGTTGAGATTATGCCTGGAAAGGATGGCTTGCTTCATATCTCTGAGATAGACTGGAAACGTCTCGAGACTGTCGAGGAGGCAGGTATCAAGGAGGGTGACAAGATTACCGTGAAGCTATTGGAGATTGATCAGAAGACAGGTAAGTACAAACTCTCTCATCGTGTGCTCATTCCGAAGCCCGAAGGCTATGTGGAACGCCCAGCCCGTCGTGAGCGTGGCGACCGCCCAGAGCGTGGTGAGCGTCGTCCCCGTCCTGATCGTGGCGAGCGTTCTGATCGTGGTGAGCGTCGTCCCCGTCCCGAGCGTGGCGAGCGTTTTGAACGTCAGGGCGATGATTATCGCGAGCCCCAGGCCAACAACGAACCGAAGGACTTCAGCGACACACTTGACCACATGGACTTTTAATCACGAAGTTTTAAGGAATGAATTAATTATTCTTTTGAATAAACAAAGAAAAGCCTCCCCTTGTGGGAGGTTTTTTGTTTCCCTAATTGTAGAAACGGAAAAAGTTTGTACTTTTGCCCTGATAATAATCGAGTAATGGAAGCAATAATCGAATTTTTCTCTTTATTGAGTAGCTTTCTCTGGGGCTGGCCAATGATAGTGCTGCTCCTTGGCACCCATGTGTTTCTTACTTTCCGCCTTGGCATTCCACAACGGAAATTGCTGACAGGTATCCGGCTTTCGCTGAAGAAGGATGACAAGGCTGAGGGTGACGTCAGTCAGTTTGGTGCTCTCGCTACAGCCCTTGCCGCCACCATAGGCACAGGCAACATAGTGGGTGTGGCTACAGCTGTAGCTTTGGGAGGACCTGGAGCTGTACTCTGGTGCTGGCTCACGGGAATCTTTGGCATGTCTACAAAATATGCTGAGGGCCTGCTTGCCGTGAAATATCGTGAGAAAGGAAGTGATGGGCGTTGGTACGGAGGTCCAATGTATGCGCTCGAGAAGGGACTGAAGATGAAGTGGCTTGCTCTACTTTTCGCGGTGTTCACTGCTCTTGCGTCCTTTGGTATAGGCTGTACGGTCCAAGCTAACTCCATCGCTTTGTTGGCAAGCGAAACGTTTGGTATTCCCACTTGGACGATAGGTATTCTCGTCTGCGTGCTTACTGGTTCAGTTATACTTGGTGGTGTGAAGTCCATCGCACGCGTGTGTACCATATTAGTACCATTCATGGCTATACTCTATGTCTTGGGCTGCATTGTAATCCTCTGCATGAATGCTGAGTTTGTATGGCCTGCCATTAAGCTTATCGTCACCGCTGCCTTCAATCCTTCAGCTGCAGGTGGTGGCTTTGTGGGAGCCACGGTGATGATGGCTGCACGTTATGGCATTGCCCGCGGACTCTTTTCTAATGAGAGTGGCATGGGCTCAGCTCCTATCGTGGCCGCTGCCGCCCAGACACGTAACCCAGTTCGTCAGGCCCTTGTTTCGAGCACAGGAACTTTTTGGGACACGGTTGTCATCTGCGCCCTAACAGGCATTGTGCTTGTCAGTAGCATCCTCGCCTATCCTGATATTACATATGCTGATGGAGCCGTTCTCACAAAAGTAGCCTTCTCGAAGATTCCCTATATTGGTGCGCCACTTCTCACCTTTGGTATCCTCACCTTTGCCTTCAGCACCATCCTAGGTTGGAGTTACTATGGCGAGAGTGCCGTCAACTATATTGAGAATCGTCGTGCAAATCGCTTCTATCGCATTCTCTTTATCGTTGTGCTCTTTTTTGGTAGTATCATCAATCTCGATATCATCTGGAACATATCCGACTGTATGAATGCACTGATGGCTATTCCGAACCTCATCGCCCTATTATTACTAAGTGGTGTGGCTGCTCGAGAGACTAATAAGTATCTATGGAGCAATCGACTCGATGAAGAGAGTGAAGAGTAAAAATAATCCGCAAGTCAGATGCTAGACTTGCGGATTATTTGAAATCCTTGAATAATCAGATTTCCCAACCTATGGCCGAGGCACCAAGTACTGCGGCGCTACTGCCGTCGAGGCCGCTGACGAGGAATTTTGCGTCCTTGAAGGCTGTCATTACGTGTTTGGCATAGCTCTCGCGGATGGGCTTCATGATCAGTTCGCCAGCCTTCGTCATGCCTCCAAAGAAAATAAATGCTTCAGGAGCCGAGAAAGCCGCAAAGTCAGCACAGGCCTCGCCCAGCATATGACCAGTGAACTCGTAGATTTCCTTGGCCAACTCGTCACCCTTGCCTGCTGCTATGCTCACATCGAGTGAAGTAATTTCCTCCGGATCCATTTCGCGCAGCAGTGAGGGACATGTATCTTTGGCCAGCAGTTCGCGGGCTGTACGGGCCACACCAGTGGCCGAACAGTAAGCCTCCAGACAGCCACGGCGCCCACATCCGCATGTGCGCCCGTTCTCGCGTACCATAGTCACATGGCCCAGCTCTCCGGCAAATCCGTTGTGCCCATAAAGCAGGCGTCCGCCTGTCACGATGCCCGAGCCCACGCCTGTTCCCAATGTTATCACGATGAAGTCCTTCATGCCGCGAGCCACGCCGTAGGCCATTTCGCCGATGGCAGCTGCATTGGCATCGTTGGTTAGTGCCACGGGAATGCCAAGTCGATGGCTAAACATGTCGGCCAGAGGTATAGCAGCGTCGTGCGCCCAGGGTAGGTTAGGCGCGAACTCCACCGTACCCTTGTTATAATTGCCGTTAGGAGCACCAATACCCATCGCCTTGATCAGTTCAATACCACCCACCTCTTCGATGATAGGCAGTAATGCTGTTACGGCGGCATTGACATATTCGTCTGCCTTTGTGAATCCCCCCGTCTTGATAGCCGTTGTGGCTTTAATGTCACCACGGGCATCGACGATGCCGAAAACAGAGTTTGTACCACCCAGGTCCAAGCCTATCACGTAAGGCTTTACGTTGTTGTTTTGGTCTGCCATAGTTTTTATTGTTGTTTATAATTAGTAAAGATTCATAACTTCGTTTCTCATGCAAGAGATTCATCCGTGTTGCAAAAGTAGCGTTTCTTTTTCTTTTATAAATATGTTTTGTTCGTTATTTTTTCGCGAGATATTGAAAAATACACATCAAGCTTGGAAAACTTTTTGGCTGAAACAAAAAAAACTGTATTTTTGCAGCGCATTTAATCATCTAATAGACGTGTTATTATGAGCTACAGACAACTTACATCGCATGAGATTGAGGTGCTCGAGCAGAATGCTTGCTGGGCTGAAGACTGGAACCGTGTGGAAGTCGCCGAGAACTTTCGTCCCTATAATTTCCATCGTGTCATTTTTTATGGTGACATACGCCTTGGCTCATTCGAGAAGAATGTTGAGGTGAGCAAGGATTTCTTCAAGCACTCGGGTATTAATGATGCCACTTTGCGTAACGTCTCTGTGGGAAACGATTGCTTGATTGAAAAAGTGGGCAACTTCGTCAACAACTACACCATCGGCGATGACTGTTATATCTCTAACATCTCGACTATCGAGACCACTGATGGTGCTACCTATGGTGCAGGCTCGACAATATCGGTTCTTAACGAGATGGGTGACGGCAACGTGACTCTTTTCCGTGAACTGAACTCTCAGCTGGCCGCCTTCATGGTGAAACACAATGACGATAAAGAACTGACTCGCCGTCTGCAACAGCTGATTGACGACGAAGTACGTGTGTCTACACCTGAACGTGGCGTGATTGGCAATCGTGTGAAGATAACGAACACGAAGGAAATTACCAATACCGTGATTAAGGGCGATTGCGAAATCAACGGAGCTGCCCGTCTCTCTGAGTGCACTATCTTGAGTTCTGAGGATGCCTCCGTCTTTATTGGTACAGGCGTAATCTGTGAGAACTCTATCATCTGCGACGGTTGCTCGATCACCAATTCTGTGAAGATGCAAGATTGCTTCGTGGGCGAGGCCTGCCAGATAACGAATGGTTTTACGGCAGAGGCGAGCCTCTTCTTTGCCAACTCGTTTATGGCCAATGGCGAGGCCTGTGCTGCCTTCTGCGGTCCGTTCTCTGCATCACACCACAAGTCGAGTCTGCTTATTGGAGGACAGTTCTCTTTCTATAATGCTGGTTCGAACACCAATTTCTCCAATCACGCCTACAAGATGGGACCTCTCCACTATGGCACGTTGGAGCGTGGTTCTAAGACGGCTTCAGGAAGCTACGTGCTGATGCCTGCCACCATCGGTGCCTTCAGCGTATGCTTTGGCAAACTGATGCACCATCCTGATACGCGCAACCTGCCGTTCAGCTATCTGATGGCATATGGAGATGACTGTTACCTTATTCCTGGTCGTAACATCACAACGGTGGGACTTTATCGCGACATCAAGAAGTGGCCAAAGCGCGACAAGCGTTCGAAACAGTCGAAGAAGTCGATTATTAACTTCGACTGGCTCTCGCCTTATACCGTAGGCGAGATCCTTCAGGGCATACAGATTCTGGAGAAACTGCGCGAAGCATCAGGCGATAATGTATCGAGATACAATTTCCACGAATATGTCATCAATGCTTCGTCATTGAAAAAGGGACTGAAATACTATGATATAGCCCTGCGCATCTATATGGGAGCAGTGCTCAAACGTGCTCAGAAAGAAGGCTTCTTCGGAATGCCGAAAGACGATAATGGAAAAGGTCCTTGGGTTGACCTCTCAGGTCTCCTTCTTCCTGCGAGTGAAGAACAGCGACTTCTAGACGATGTGAAGAACGGAACAATAGAGAACATCGGTCAAGTGCTTGATCGTTTCGAGAGAATCAACGAGCGCTATAGCGACTTCCGCTGGGCGTGGAGCTATCAGCTTATCCTCGATTACTATCACCTTACCGAACTTGATGATGCCGCTTGTGAACGCATCCGTCAGGACTATGTGCGAGCCCGTCGCGCTTGGATTGCTGAAATACGTAAGGACGCAGAGAAAGAATTTGCGATGGGCGATGTTGAGAAGGAAGTCTACGAGGACTTCCTCTTGAAACTCGACCACGAGATAGACTACGAGAACTAGGAGATGGAAAAACGGCTGCTTCTTCAATAGAGAAACAGCCGTTTTTTATTTTTCTTTTATATTGACCCCACCGCTCTTCTTGAACGTTAGCACATGTCGCCTTATCGAATGGCGATGATGGTCGAAAAGCAGATTGGGATTATAGTGCCGGCCCCCAACGCGCAACTCGAAATGGAGGTGTTCGGTAGTGGCCCTTCCTGTGCGTCCTGTCAGCGCGATTCTTTGTCCGGCTGTTACTCGCTGACCTACGTAGACTAGGTTTTGCGAGTTATGACTATAGAGCGTTTCAATTCCGCTGGGATGGCGGATGATGACGCAGTTGCCATAGTCTGAAAAGACCTGCGACATGCGTATCACACCATCGAAGGCAGCATAGATGGCATCGTTTGGACGTGTCTTTAGGTCTACTCCTGTGTGATAGCGTCCTCTATTGCCATAGGGGCTGATTACCTTAGCCTTTGGCAGTGGGTAGCACCACTTGCCGTTTGGAATCTCGCCGAGGTCTACTACAATCTCATTACGCAGGGCGAAAGGATTGCCTGTTAGTCGTGCTAATTCCTCTGCCTGCTGCATGGCTTGTTCCTGCATGGTGGAATCGGGCTGTGCGACGATAGGAATGGGGAAGGGGTAGGGAGGAGTGTTGGGCGCTGAGCGTAAAAACTCGGCCAGAGGCTGTGCGAAACCTTGGAGTGAGAGAAGTGTTGCTATGAAAAGAATAAGTCTATTCTTCGTATTCGAAGTCTTCAATGTCTTCTATGTCTTCAATATCTTCCAGTTCGTCGTCGTCAACGTATTCGATGTCGTCGAGTTCGCCTTCGTCCTCCATTTCGGCTGCAAAGGTCGTCATGTCCTTGTCGCGATGTACTAGTGTGTCCTCAGCCGTGATGGTGGCAAGCTTGTTGCTCTCAGCATTCAGCTCCTGCCACAAAACGTCTTTCAGCTCGTCAAGGCCAAAACCTGTGACAGCAGAGATGAAGACGATGGGGAGCTTTAAAGAAATCTCTTCGCGCAACATGGACATTAGCTCTTCATCGAGCAAGTCGCATTTCGTAATGGCCAGCACGCGATGTTTTGCGAGCATCTCCGGGTTGAACTGCTGCAGTTCGTTGAGCAGAATGTTGTATTCGCGTACGATATCGTCTGTATCGCCAGGCACCATGAAGAGCAGGAGCGAGTTGCGCTCGATGTGACGGAGGAAACGGAGTCCCAGTCCTTTACCTTCGGCCGCTCCCTCGATGATGCCAGGAATGTCGGCCATTACGAACGACTTTCCGTCGCGATAGGCCACGATGCCAAGCGATGGCTCCATCGTCGTAAAGGGATAGTTGGCTATCTTTGGACGGGCGTTTGAGAGTGCTGAGACTAGCGTCGACTTGCCAGCATTGGGGAAGCCCACGAGACCTACGTCGGCCAGCAGCTTCAGCTCTAGAATTATTGTCATCTCCTGCATCGGCTCGCCAGGCTGGGCATAGCGTGGGGCTTGATTGGTAGCCGTTCGGAACTGGAAGTTGCCCAGTCCGCCACGTCCGCCTTTCAGCAGCATCACCTCTTGTCCGTCGTAGGCCACATCGCAGACATATTTTCCTGTCTCAGCATTATAGACCACAGTTCCTGGCGGCACGTCGATGTATACATCCTTGCCGTCAGTGCCGTGACACTTGTCCTTGCCTCCATTGCCACCATGCTCGGCAAAGATGTGACGGGCATATTTCAAGTGCAGGAGAGTCCAGTAGTTGTGGTTGCCTCGCAGGATGATGCTTCCGCCCTTGCCGCCATCGCCACCGTCAGGTCCTCCATTGGGGTTGTACTTAACGTGGCGAAGGTGCATAGAACCGCGACCGCCCTTGCCTGAACGGCAGTATATTTTGACGTAGTCTACGAAATTGGATTCTGGCATGAGGATAATTGGGCTAATGAGGCCAATATGGCTAATAGGCCAAAAGGGCTAATGGGGATTTACAGGTTGTCTACCACTTGGCAGATATCACCAAAGATGCGGTCGAGGCTGCCCAAACCGTCGATGTGGTGATGCAGTCCCTCTTTGGCATACCACTCGATGAGGGGTTGAGTCTGTGAGTGATAGACCACGAGGCGCTTCTTTATGGTCTCCTCGTTGTCGTCAGCGCGTCCGCTTTGCTGTCCGCGTAGTATGAGGCGCTTCATCAGTTCATCCTCAGGTACGTCGAGTTCGATCATGGCTGCGATATTGTCGCCACGCTCGCTGAGCATCTTCTTCAGGGCTTCTGCCTGTGGGATGGTGCGAGGGAAACCGTCGAAGATAACACCCTTGTGATTGCGTCCGAACGAGTCGTAGACTGAGGCGAGGATGCTCACCATGAGGTCATCTGGGATGAGTTGACCGTTGTCGATAAACTGCTGAGCCGTTTTGCCTAGTTCGCTGCCTTTCTTTATCTCTGCGCGCAGCACGTCGCCTGTAGAGATGTGCTCCAAGCCGTACTTCTCGATCAGCTTGTCGCTCTGGGTGCCTTTGCCTGATCCTGGTGCACCGAAAATTACGATATTCTTCATAATA
>Ga0247611_10006089_pt1 | contig 15615 bp, 12 predicted proteins | sample 177DNAGHGhighgp2_FD_192422 | JGI IMG/M metagenome (GOLD analysis project Ga0247611, IMG submission 192422) | Sheep rumen microbial communities from Palmerston North, Manawatu-Wanganui, New Zealand - 1770 DNA GHGhigh gp2 | ecosystem: Host-associated > Mammals > Digestive system > Stomach > Rumen...
GATAACTTAAGCATAGAGTAGAGGGGGGTCTTCATCGTTCTGCTCATAACTACCCCAGATTGAAATAAACACTAAGTAAGTACAATCCGACACATCGCAGACGCATTTCACTACGTAATTCATTCAATCATTCAATCAATTTCATAGTAACAACATGCATTTACTACGTGTTTTTCGCATGTTTTCACTGTGTTTTCACTGTGTTTTCGCATGATTTTGACGTGTTTTTCAAATTTAGGTCTGTTTCGTCCAACTCGACATTGCCGCAGACGCATTTCACTACGTAGATTTTTTTATTCTCCCTTAGGAACCTTGACCCTTCAGGGGACCCTTCTCCTTGCGACAGAAGCCTCTGCGCCCGTGTTTTCATTGAAGCGAGTAGCGTTTGCAGAAAATTGAGAAGGGTCGACAGTTGCGCATAGAGTAGAGGGGGGTCTTCATCGTTCTGCTCATAACTACCCCAGATTGAAATTCGTGCAAAAATAAAATATGATTGGCATCATTCCAGATCTAAAAGACTTGCAAAATGTTGTTTCAAAAGTAATGGCATCATACAGTAAGAAGCTATGAGCATCAATTTATTTTTGCAATGAAATGATTAATCGATTACTTGCTGCATGCCACTTCCACCAACGATTTACATTGCGATCATTCATTAAACTACTCGAAGAAGTAGATGTAATAATTCGATTTGACTTATACTCAACTGATGGACAACACATGAATGCAATACGAATTAACAATCAAATCAACATCTCTTTGCCAGACATCATCATTACAGACATTGATGAGGCTGACGATGTACCTTATGGAGAAGGCTTTACAATCGTCAAAAATATAACTCCAGATCTAACTACTTACAGTGTATTCATTGATTAGAACTTGTTTGCAGCAACTTGATTTTCGAAACAAGCCCAAAATATTTTTTGAAATTGCTGCAGAAGCAAAACAGAAATTTCCAAATCTAGGCCAGACTTGGACACTAGGACAGATGATACTTTCACTGTGTTTTGTGCTAAAGTCTATTTGCAAATGCTTGAGCAGCACCTCCAATTGTAGTACCTAATGCAGTGCCTAAACCTGGTACAACTGAACCTATTGCAGCACCAATTGGAGCTCCATATTTAGCAACTACATTCTTAATACCTCTGCCTATTCTGCCAAACACTCCTTTTACTTTACTCCAAAGACTCATTTAATATAAAAATAAAAACGCATTAAGCACGAACGAAGTGAGTGTACAATGCAATCCGACACCTCGCGTAATCAGCACGACGTTAACCAAACTTACGAATCACTTTAGTTGCAGTGTCATATCCTTTATCAACTACATCTGTATACTTATCTCTATATTGTTCTGGAATGAAATCCTTCGCTTTATCTGCAACATCTTTAATAGTACCAATATGATCTTTAACCCAATTGTATGCTTTCTTGATTCCACCACCGATTCTGCCGAATACACCTTTAACTTTACTCCACAAACCCATTTACTACAAAAATAAAATTGAAGTATGCGCTTTTTTATTCATTACTTTTTCATGAGTGCTGGATTAAGTCTAAATGGATTTTGTTGCTGTTGTTGTGCGCGTTGCTGTTGTTGTCGTGCATTTGTTTTAAGTTCTTCATTCTCTTTCATCATGTTGTACATAAGTTTTAAGAATGAAGCTTGATTCCATGTTTTATCATCTGCAAAGTCGTTATGAACATGATTGTAATAACTGTTTCTAACATCTTCATCATTCACTTTGTTTATAACTTCGTCAGATCTTGTCTTAAACTCTTCATCAGATTCTGCTTTAACTAAGTGTTTGATAGCTTCTTTACCCGCAGATGATTCAATTGATTTATAGATCTTTTTAGTATCCTTTACAGATGTCTTTGGTATAAGCTTCTTCTTGCCATCTTTATGAACTGCATAAGGATACTTAGATTTCTTGTAAACATAACCATCTTCTTCATACAAATCTTCAAAGTCATCATCATTTAGTGTTGGCATAGCGTCGAAATTCATTTGAGATTCTTGTATCTTTTTCTGTTTAAGAGCTCTCTTGTAATCTCTTCTAGAAGCAAGTATTTGTTGTTTAAGCATTTGTGCATCAGCTTCAGAATTGAGTACAGTTCCCTCGAATATCATAGGATACTTATTCTTCTTTAACTGTCTTGCAAGCTTGTTATAGACCTTGTCATCATTAAATATACTAAGATCAATTGCGGCAGATGTTTGTTCTGGTGCTGTTGCTTGTTTCTTTGGAGTTTTCCTTGTAGATGGTGGTGTTATATCATCATCATCTTCTTCAACTTCTTCAGAAACTGGTTTAGCTGGTGTAGGTGCTTGTTCTTCACCTTGATCTAAATAGTTTAAAATGTCTGCTACTCTCTGATTCATTAGATTTAAATCAGAATAAAAATAAATCTTCTAAAAATCATCTTCAGTTATTCGGCTTAGTCAACATATGGTGCAGCCCATGAAAGTTGACCATCAAAGCATGTATTACGAGATGCATCAAAGTTAAGTACAATGCATGCATCGCAGAAGCATGTAAAGCCGCATGTTGTAGTTGCATTCTGAGAATTGATATAATGTGGGAATCTATCTCTATCTGTCGTGAATGCTGCATTAGTTGTCTTAGCATTTGATGAAATAAATCTAACAACTGCTTGTCTGTTACTGTTCTCGAGTATGCATGCACCTGAGTGGAATGCATCTGGAAGGTTTGTACTGAAGTTATACATACAAGTGCCTGGGTTACGTAGTGATGCTTTATTGATTGAACTATCTAAATCACCATCTCCGTATAATGCATGAGCTGATGCAGTAATGTAATTTCTTGTATCTGATTCATTCAAGAATGTGAGTGAATCCATGAATGAATGATTGATTTCTTCATGATCTGTATCAATAATCGCTTGCGTCATATCAACAATGCACTTATCATTCATGTATTCATATGGAATTGCATTAATAGGTTTACCATCTAGAATAAGTTGGAAGTTCTGAAGGTATTCATTATTGAAGTATGTAGATTGGTCATTAGGATGGAAGAAGACTGTAATGAAGTTAATGTTGTAACCACCAACGTTTCCAACCATTGATGTATCCCAGTTACTGTCTGAAGAACCTAATGAAGAAACGTTAAAGACTGATGTAGACCATGTTTGTGTTGGAATGATGACTGAACCTGTGGATGCAAAGTAGTTAGTTAATCTTTCATACTCTTCTGACTTAATTTCAAAGTTCGTTTGAACTATTTCAGCAATACCACCATTATCGAATGTCATGAAATCTGATCCATCAGTTGGATTATTGAATTTGACGCTTGTTAGAACATTCAAATACCTATTATTATCTGTTGCATCAGTGTATAAGCAGTAGAATGGTATTTTACTTGCAGCGATTGTTTGCGCATTTGTAGCATAAACATTGAATGGATAGAAGCTCCAGTATTGATTCATATTTGGTTGAGCCATTGCAATTTCAATTGCTGCTTCAACTTCTCCCGCATTAGGATATGAGCCGGTTGGTGTTATCTTGCAATTCTTGAATGCTTTGTATCCGTAATCAGGACAGAAGAACAAACACTTAGCAAAGTCTTGGAAGAATACTTTAAGACGCAGGTTGCCCATATGCGGTGTAGTGTAGTGTAAGTTGGATAATAATGGTGTAATGCGGTTTAGATCAACAGTGCATTTCATATGCATTTTAATGTTTGTAGTACCTGTCTTGTGTGTTGCGCCATCGAAGTCAGCATATTCGAATTTTGCAACAATTCTCTTCATTGGAGAGTATGTTGCATTCATCATCTTTTCGATTGATGCATACTGATTGTTTCCTCTAATTTCAGTTTCTGGCAATGCGTTGTAAGCGACAACAGATTCTTCTCTCTGATACACTGTACTCCAAAGTGATGTATTTTCGATTAAAACTTGAATTTGATTAAACATACTTGCAGTATCTCTTAAACCAAACCAGTATGGAACTAGTACTGTATCACCAACATCTACTGCTGCAGCCATCGTAATTTGAAGTGAATAATTGATGTCGTATTCAAAGTTAAGATATGTTTTGTCTAAACAGCAGTTCTTAACGATTGGTGACAATGGGAATGTGGTGTATGCGCTTGCACTTGCATTACTGATAGTTTTCTGTTTAATTGCTGATGGAACATTCTGAATACCACTTACAACAGATTGCGACACAGAGCCTGGAACAACACCACTCTTAGCAGCTTCAAGCTGGTCCATGACTTCGTCAATAATAACAAACTTCTTACTAATACTCATTTACCTGAAAAAATAAAATGCAATTCGTAAATTTAACTTATATTAAATGGAAGATCCGAATGTTGTTGGTGTTAATGATCAATTGCATGGCGAAGCGCTTCGCGACAGAGTAAATAGAGCAAATCCAGAAGTAGATCCAAATGATCCATCTGATATTATTCGTGATAGCATTGTCAAATCACTACTTAGGCTAAAAGATGGTGATAGACCACTTGCTTCGACATTGAATACACTCTCTGAACTGATGCAATACTCAACTGGAAATGAAAAGTGGTTTGATAGTGTAGTTGAATGGATGCATAAAACACTTAAGAAAGATGATGGCAAACCCATGTTTTCATCAGTAGTTGAAGCTAGAAAGTTCTTAGAAGATCTTAAAAATAAGAAGAAACTATCAAAACAAATCAAATGGAGAGTACCTTCAGTGTATGAACGATTAGCGACAGAACCTGGTGATAAACAAATTAATCCTATGCTGATTAGAGGTTTAACCAACAGTTCATCTAACAATTTCAATAGAACATATGCATAAGCATGGTGCTACTTAATTATTTTTATACTGTTTAAATGAATAAACCTTTAGATAAAGCATCTGTTAAAAAGCTAAAGGAGCTAGCTGCCATTATTGAAAACAAAGTTAAACCGTTAGTGCAGCAAGGCAATGATTTAAACAAAAAGCTGATAATAGAACCACTAGCAGAAAGAGCAATCGGCAATATCGACAACGTTCGACGCAAGGTTAATGGTGAACCTGAACAAGAAATTGAATACAAACACTTCTATCCTAGCGCTGCATTACAAAAACAACGTTTGTCGAACATATTCAAAAGCTGGGAGAAAGTAGTTAGCGATCGTAATTTGGACTATCCTAGATTAGCTGCTAAATATGAAGATAATCCACTTGCTTTGACTGATGAACAAGCGATGCGACTAGGCAAATACGTTAAAGAAGACATTGCTGATAATAAAATGCGTGCTAACAATAATGCATTAGCTGAGCAGCGTAATCAGTTGTTGCGCAACGCATTCAGTAACTGGCATGACTACACAGCATTCAATCAAATGGGTCGAAATGAAAACGAATACGACAAACGACCACTAATTCCAGAAGTTAACCTCTTTCCGCCAGATGATTTAGAACCAGATGAATACATTACACTAGCAGCTCAGCGCAATAAAGACATGATTAGAGGTGATATTGACAAGGATATGACTATTGCTGATGTTCAATCAAACTTGCATATCAATCCATCTGAAGAAGAAGCAGAATATAATGCTGCATACGACAAGCTGCAGGAGATACATACCCGCTTGAATGGATATCTAGAAGCATTCGATATGGCTGTTAAGAAAGCTGAAAGCATCTTGTCTGACGATGATATTGCAGATGAAGATAAAGTGAATGCTGTATTAGAACCTATTAATGAATTAAAGCCGCTGTTGTTTGAATACAACAAAATACCTATTCCTAACATGTCGGAATCACTTAAAAGTATGCATGAAAGGTTCGTTAATCTCGAAAAACTTCGTCAAACTGCAGAAACAATAGGCTTATCAGAAGGGCTCATTAAGCAATTACTTCGAGATTACAATGCTATCAATAGTACACTTAAGCAGCGTGCACCTGAAATACTTGATCAACTACAGACGTATGTCGATATGACTAATAATCAGAAAGCTGTTGAAAATCAAATTAAAGCATTAGCAACATACGAATCATTCTTATCACTTCCACCTGCTGCATTCGATAATCTACCAGAATCAATTAAGAAGAAGTGTATTCAGCTAATGACTTTAAAGAATCATCTGCAGAAGGTGTATGGCATGAAGAAGAAGATAAGTAAGAAATACAAGTTGAATGCAGGCAACACACCTATATCATCTAACGAATCAACTGCAAAAGTACTCAATCCCATGCTGAATAGAGGTTATCGATTGTTCGACAAAGTGTCAGCACAACAGAGTGCATACAATAAGAATTTTAATTAGTATTAAATGAGTTTGAATACAGAGCATAGTAATCCATTTCGAACATACGCCAATAAGATTGCAGACCCTGGAAACAAAAACAAAACTACAAACATCATAATCGACGGAACTGATACTCATATTCCAAATAATGTTCCTATCGCAATCATTGGAGATAAAGGTTCTGGCAAAACAACTTTACTTAATTCAATTATGGAGTTGACATACAAACATAAGGTGTACAACCATATTTACTTCATTTACACTACACTCTCGCTTGATCAAGAACTACCGAAGTTTGTAACTGCAGTCAATGTAAATGAAGCTGAAGAGTTCATATCGAATCTGTTTGAAATTAAGAGTATCTTCAACAGTTATTATAAATTATTCCATAACATGACAGAGAAACAGCTTGAAACACTTGATTTAGAGCATATCGACAACAACATTATCAAGTACAATTCAGGTATAATTAACAGCAATATGGATGATAAAACAAAGGTCGAAAAGATTATATCAACAGGAGAGAAGATACTTAAAACATTCACTAAACGCTTTAAATTAGGTAGTGTTTCAATCAATGGCATACACTATGATGACATGGATTTGCTTGTTATTGATGATATAGCTATTGCTGCAAAAATAATTTTCAAACGCATCACAGACAATCCGCTGTATGAATACTTCACTTTGACTAGGCATATGCGCATGTCAATAATCATGTCAGGACAGCAAGTCGAACAACTACCTAAGATGCTAAGACGTGAAACACAGTGTTGGATAATGTCGAAGAACACCAATTTAGAGTTATTGAAAGGTGTATTACAACCGCAAACACTCAAAAATATATATCATAAGCAGCAGCAAATATCTAATAAGTATGAATTTGTACTGTATAATGCTATAGATGGTTCACTTACAACGATTTAGAGTGCAATTGATGACTTCGTTGATATTAATTCTGTAGTCTTCTGTTATTAATTGGTACTAATTTATAATGACCAAAACTTAACAATTTATTATTTTTGTATTATTATAAATGGATTCATATATAAATACAGATAACTTAATCAAAGAACAGAGCGCTGGGGATGGTAATTTAACAATATCATGCAATTATAACTTATTGAAAGACGATAATACAGTTAGATGGAATGGAGACGAAATAACATTAATAAAACCTTACGGTCTTAGTAACGTTAAAAAGATATGTTTCAGAAATTTCAAGGGTGATTTATTACCATTTACTTCGATTGATTTGCCAAAATTTAAAGTTGAAGTTGTATTAACTGGTTATGATGTTGATAGCACTACATTGATTGGTGTTGATTGTTTATACGGCGAGAAACATAAATATGATATTGATAATAATGGAAACATATTATTATCATTTGACAAAGCTTGGACATATAACTCGGAAGAGGATAACCAGTTAATATACAATATTAAAGAAGCAGTTGAGGAAGTTAATAGACGTTTGCGCGTGATGTTTCCATTTAATAAATATGATGCTATATATAATATTCCAGAAACATGGAACGAGAATACACAACAAAAGATATATTATTCAGATAAGATTAAACCAATTGGCATCAATCCAGGTTCGTATCTTGTTGGCATTCAATCGGGTCAATCAGACACTAATGTAAGTTTGATGTATGTTAATAATAACGTTGAAAGCTTCGCAACTTACTCTTACAACAACCGCCACCCATGGTTTTCTTCTGTTTCGTGGAATAAAAGTATTGCGATAGCTTGTAGGGAATACACAAAAAGTGGAGGGTCAACTCCATATGGTAAGCAATTAGTATGGATTAATACAGCTTCAGGAGGTGCGCCAACATATACAGAATTAGCAATTGATAGGGAAGAAGGCTGGGATACAAGAGAAAATAAGTTCAACTTATTCCAACGTTCTGCATCTATGATAATTGGTTCGGTTGGTAGTATAACTTCTGCAATATTATCGCCAGTTTGTAGGGGAACTAGTCAAGCCGATTCAAATGTTATTATAGTGAGACATGATAAAAAGAAATATTATTTGAATTTCAATAAAAATATATCAAATGATAATATATTAAATGTTCTTGCTTGTTGTGATGCTTACGATAAGGACGGAAACCCGATAAACAATATTATATATATGCTTTGTGCGTATGTACCTAAGAGTTTTCCAAAAGATTCTTATAGAGTTGGTTTATTTGAATTTGATTATACTACATTATCACAAAACGCAAACAGCCCGACAGAAGTTATAAGCGCAAAAGCAACAACGCGTTTGTATCAATGGAGTGAATACACCGAGTTTATGAAGTTCATGCAATGTGGAAAGGAAACGTATACATGTTATTATCTTGATGATGGTGTTGATGTTGGCGTTTGGTTTGTTGGTTCTTATCTATTCTATTTTAATGATGATGATAATTTTGCAGATTGTGTTGTTGCTCCAGCTTGGAAATTAGATAATAATAACTATCTATTTAAGAATAAGGATAATGAAAACTATTATATGTATAATATGACGTTAGCAGCTGGTTCACCTCAAACATTACGCAGAGCATTTGATACTTTCTATAATCATGGAGGATTTGATATTATTGATAATGACAATATACACTTATCAAACATATCACCACCATACTTATTAAAAGATTTTTCAACAAATTCAATTGTTGGCATCGTTCAAAATCCTGGATATATGAAATACGGCTCAGGATCAAGTTGGAACCCGAATTATAACACGTTTCTCAATGAAGAACATATTAGAAACGCTGCTATGTGCGAAATTATTAACGAACTTAACTTAAAGAGCGTTGTAAAGTACAACGGCACAGATTATAATATGGTTCAGAATGTAGGAGGTAATGCAACAACTGATAATTTAGATTTCTTTAAGTTTGAAGAAAATGGAAACATATTAACGTCGCAAATAACATATGAAGGAAATAAAGCTTTAAACATGTCTTTGCATATATACACCGACCCGTATTACTTTGAATTTAATACCCCAATTGATTATTATGTTAATACATCACAATCAATTATGCATCCAATCGTTGAACCTGTATTTAACACAATTAATCGACATGTTTTGAATACTGTTGAAACGTTGATATTATTACATTACGAATATAATAACATTTCGTTGGTTTCCTCTCAATTTCCAAATATCGATGGAACTATATTTTATATTAATGAGGATTCATATGTAGATTTTAAGACTATGGCAATTAATGACACTTCTGACGGAATTCGTGTTAGATTAGTATCAGATAATGAGTCGTTAAACTTAACAGAATTAAAAGCATTATATGGTAAATTATGTGTTGCTGTTGATTGGATACAATAATAAGTTTAGCTTAATCTATGAATAAGAGTATTATTTTTTATTTCTTTAAAATAATGTCTGCGATGATTTCTTTAAATAGTTTGAAGAATGCTAATAAAAGTGAGATATCTCAAAATGTGAGTGTAAATGTCCATAATGATAAGGAAACAAAAGGAGATACTAAAATATCTTATCCAAAGGTTGATGTTTCTTATAATAGTGATGAAGAAATTAAGACGAGTACAGATTTGGATAAAACCCAAATATTCGATTATTATGAAAACATATTGCCAAATTTTAATAATGAATATTATAATAATCTTTGTAAGGTATTTACTTTATATATTGATATATTGAACGAAGGAAGATATAAGAAACTACACAAACAAAACATATTATTTATAAAGGATTATTTAAAGATTATTAACTGGTTGGCAAAAACATATATTACAAATAACCAGAACTGCGATATAAAAATATATGTGGATGAAAGCATTGGTTGTTCTGCAAATGATGGCATTATAGATTCTATAACATGTACTTATAAATCTAATTATGTTAATGTTTTCACAAGTTCTCCAGAAATTGTAAATATATTACAGATGTTGAAAATAGATAAATCAAGGATTATTAACAAGGTTTAATTTTAGAAACTAAGATTAAGAATAATACTTTTTATTTTTGTCTTTGTTTTATTATATTAGTCTTCCTTAATCTCTGTTATTTCTTCCGCTTTATGCTTGTTGCTCATCATGCATTTGCTGCATTAATTCATGGAATGCATTACGTCTAATTCTAAATCTCTCACTAGTCTCTGCATCAACAAATGAATATACGTCAAGATCTTTACATAAGCGAAAGCGTACTGCTGTAGGTGCATTCTTGCCTGATCCAGTCTTTGAAGAGAATACTTTGTAAAGCTGCTTAGTGTTAATGTTGTACAAGTGATCTCTGAACAACTTATGACCTCTTAACACATTAAATCTAACATACTCATCTGATTCCCAATCCAAGTCATTGTCGTATTCTAAACGAGGTGTAGCATGATCACTTGCATTAACAGCATGTTCAACGAACTCTAAATTAGATGGATTGTTATTTGTTCTATTATGGTCTTTGTGTTGTACTGCAGGCATTGTCATAGTCGCAAGTACAGAAGTATCTAAGTAAGTGACTGCGACTAACCAATGTATTTGCTTAACACGTTGCTTATACTGTAATTGAAATTGCATGTACAAGTAACCATTAGCAGTATACATAGGAACTTTCTTGTAATGTAAAGCATTCTGTCTAGCATCAAACGTAACACGAATGAGTATAGTACCATTGCAATTAATAAAGTATTTCTTGTTAGGGTCTGTTTGTAGCTCACTGTCATTAATGTATTTAAATGCTTCTGCGTACTTGTTTTCAAGATGCTCTAATACGTCATCTAAGCCGCATGCATCAATATATTCATCAAATGATAGTGCTTGTCTTTCAATTGTTGCTGACATTTTAAAGAAAGATAAAAATAATAATTAACGAAGTCATGCAATTTACTCTAAATCGTCTTTATCGCTGTCTACTGCATGTTGGTTAATCGTATTCACTGCTGACGTATCAATTGCATCTGCTTTATCTTCTTCTTCTATTTCTTTGTTAGATTTAATTGTCTTGTATACTAATTCATATTCCTTCAACACATTATCAAGTATCTTAACAGCTAAGCAGTTGTTTCCACCAACTCTGTATCTAAATACAAATGGATTATCATCCTTAAATGGATTCTTAACAACTTCACAGAATCTTGGATTGATGACAGCATCTACGAATGACTTTTGATTCTTGTAGCATCTGCATTCTGATGTATTATCTGTGTAGTAGTCGATAATGTTCTTTCTAAGCAATGTATTGTCATGCTGCTTAATATATTCCATGTTTTCAATAATACACTTCTGCGCTGGATTAAGTGATCTAGCCTTTTCATTGATTGTTTCTTGAGTCTCCTCATCAAAGCATTTAAATCTGTCCTTATCTACTTTTCTAATGAGGAAGTGAGTAAGCAAGCATCTTAAGAATGTTTCATCCTTGAAGTAATTGTGCAACTTAGTGAATAACTCTTTCTTCTTTAAATTACAAGATGAAACATCAAAGTAAGCATATCTTCTTTCATGTAAACCCATCTTAACAATGTGATTATGATTAGTGAACATCATCATGTTACAGACATTTTCTACAATATATCTATTAGCACCTTTTGGTTCAATTGTAACTGTAGCATCAGTAATAATTGGTTTCAATTTGTCTTCGTACTTACTGCCATTATTGCCTTTTTCATTATTGATGTCACTGATTTCATTAACTATTATCAACATCTTGCCAAGTAACAAACTGTTAAATTGATCTGCAATGTCATGTAATGTCATGTTAGAATTAGAGTAGTCACTGCCAATAATCCTTTCAAGTGGTTCAAAGAAAGTATTCTTACCAGCTCCTTGATCACTTCTAAAGATAATTGAGTATTCAGTCTTCTCGCCAGGATATTTAAATACATAAGCCAACCAATCCATTAACAAATTGAACTTCTTGTCATTATTCAAGCATAACGTCTGTTTGACAAAGTTGAAGTATTCTGCAAGCTGATCATTATTGTAGTCATTGTAAATCTTTTCATCTAACATTGGCTTGACTGCAAATCCAGAGAATATTTTAATTGTATCATCAGCATCTTCATTAAACTTAATTGTTGTCTTCTGCAATCTTATCTTTAAATCTTTAATGCAGCTAAGAACATCTTTGCTACAATTTGTAAATGCGTCAGTGACTTCTTTAGTGAATACAGCATCTTTCATTGGCTGGTATAATTTAGTATTCTTGTCTCCAACATTAACAAACCATTGCTGGGATGGAACATGATAAGCTGCAATTCTAGAAACATCTTCATAGAACATATCCATATTGTATTTATAGAAACCAAAGTGACATCTCTTTAAGAATGTTGCGAAAGTAAATGACGTATCACTACTAAGTGAGTTCAATTTAAGATGCTTCATTCTAATTGATTCAGCTTTTAATAATTTCTTTTCTGCAACATCACGCAACTGTATGAGTTTATACAATTTAGTGAGTGCTTCGCATTCTGATTTGTCATTGTTAAGAAGCTTCTTAATACTCATTTCTGCATAATCGATCTTAGACTGTTGCTTGAATGTGTTGACTTGTTCATGGAGATCAATCAATTCATCGACATCTAATTCAGCAGATGTATAATCCATTCCATAATTGTTCCATGCATATAATTTAAAGTATTTGTCATACAAGTATTTGTATTCATACAGCGTATCAAAAGCAATCTTGTTATCTTCGTCATACATTCCTAATACAACATCATCAGAATTTCTATGCGCATGGACCTTAAATAATGAAAGAATGTCTTTATTTTTGACGATTCTGTATATAATTGATCTAAATGAATAAATCAATTTCTGTGTAACTTCTTTATCTGCAGAATCAATTCTAGCAGCTTTAATTAATGTATCTCTTGCTTTTGCTGTAATCATGTTCTTATCAAAGAGTGCTTCTATTATTTGTTTTCGTTCTTCTTCTGTCTTGATTGCTTTAATGTCATTCTGCAAAATAAATACATAACTGTCAGCGCCATGCGTATGATAAGGTTCTTCTGCAGCAGGAGAACTGTTAATAATGGAGATCAATTCATTAACATCATGGGTGTAATCATCAACTGCCATCTCATCGTCTAATACATCAGGATCAATAACACTATCAAACATCTTATCAGCAGCATCTTCATCAACATGTTCATTCAATTGTTTCATTAGATCATCAATTGAAAGTTCTGCAGAATCATTGTGCGATGCTAGCTTAGTGAGCTTGCATTTTGCATTTTTAGCATCTTCATCATTCTCATATAAACATTCAAGAACTAAATCAAGCGCTTGATCGAATGTAACTTCTGCAATTTTATCGCCACCAACTACATACTTTCCTCTCCTAGTGTACATGACTTCTTCATTGTTTTCTTTTACAATCTTCTCTTTTTCTGCTTCTGAACCTGGAAGCATAATGTATATATTGCTATTGCAAAAGTGTCTAATATCAATTTCGATATTGTATTCTGGAAGTGATAATACTTTGTTATCACATTTAATTTCATAATCAATCAATGTGTTGTCGTTGTAGATCTCATCGAATGTCTTGTCTAAGCAGTATATATGTATTCCTTTAGAAACTGTATTAACCACAGTGCATGAGATGTCTGTCAATGAATCTTCTATTTCATTAATTTTGTCATTATTTTGTGGAATATACTTGCGCCAAGTATTAATTATTTTCAATTTAAATGCTTCATTATCAATATCAATTACTGCAAGATGAGAAACAAGTGTAGCAAGATATGGAATATCAGTAATTAACGAATCAATGTTAAAGTTCAATCTTCTACCTGTTTCAACTGCATTAGGAACATTATTGTACTTGTTTGACTTTTGATAATTACAGCATGGACTGCCAAACTCATAATAAATTGTTTTGAAATTGAAGTATTTGTAAATGACGTAGTTGTAAATAATTCTGTCGAAATCGCTAATGCTAGTAATGTTGTGCTTGTTGATGTAAGTGCAAAATGAAGTGTAATCAATGAAATCAGCTGTGCAAGTGCTAGTTGGATGCGAATTGTTGTAATTTGTAATAAACATGTTAATAAGCATATTGAATGCACCCTCAGAAATTTTATTTTTATCGCCATCAAAAGCAAGCGAAGAGAGCGAATTTTCACCAGTTTGACTAAGTGCCGTCTGCATTTTAAAGCAAATAAAATATTTTATTTTTGCATGAATTTCAATCTGGGGTAGTTATGAGCAGAACGATGAAGACCCCCCTCTACTCTATGCTTAAGTTATCACGCCGTTCAATTTTCAAAACAAGCCCTTTTTTTTAAATTTACTCGACGCGAGAGGCTTCTGCAGCAAGGGGGCGGCGGCGTCGTTTTTTCAAAGCCGGGGCCGCCAGAAAAAAAAAGTTGGTCTTTTTGAGGCCTCCGCTGCAATGGAGTGTCTGGCGCAACGTCATCCAAATTGAAAAACATGTCAAAATCATGTGAAAACACAGTGATAAAGCAGTGAATTTACAGTGAATTTACAGCGAAAACACAGTGAAAACGCATTAAATAGTTCAATCGAAGTCGTATAAGAGAGTCATTGAATTTACTACACGAACATGGAATTGAATGCATTCAAATCAAGTTACATGCAGTGAGTAGTGTTTGCTGTAATGTAAATTGCTGTAGAAGCTGTTGAGCACAGTGTAGAAGACATTGACTTAGACATATTACAGAGAGGTGTATTCAATATGCTTAAGTTATCACGCCATCGCGCGCCGTCATGCTGAAAACAGCATCTACAACAATGAAATTGCTTGCAGTGAGTAGTGTTTGCTACAATGAAATTGCTGTAAAAGCCATCTGTTACAGTGTAGAAGACATTGACTTAGATATAGAGTAGATAGTTCAATTTAATATGCTTAAGTTATCACGCCATCGCACGCCGTCATGCTGAAAACAGCATGCAACACAATGAAATTGCTGTAAAAATAGTGTAACGCGAGGTGTCGGATTGTGCAGTGAGTAGTGTTTGCTGTAATGAATTTGCTGTAAATGAATGCGTCTGCGAGGTGTCCGATTGTGCAGTGAGTAGTGTTTGCTGTAATGAAATTGCTGTAAATAGTTCAATTCAACACAGTCGAATTGCATTGAAATACGTAAGTACATACAGTCGAATTGCTGTAAATAGTTCAATTCAACACCGTCGCACGCACGTACGTACAAGCAATCGAAGTAGTGTTTGCAATGAATTTTACGCTGTAGTGCAATTGAATTACAAGAGTTAAATTAGAAATTAAGGCATTGTAATGTATAAAATTAAGTGATTGAGATCAATTTTACTAATAAAAACAAACTGCAGCAAATTGAAAATCAATATTTATTTTTTTAAAATGCTATATAGGGAGCATAATATTTTTGAAATTAGTGAGCGAAG
>Ga0247611_10006090_pt1 | contig 15612 bp, 13 predicted proteins | sample 177DNAGHGhighgp2_FD_192422 | JGI IMG/M metagenome (GOLD analysis project Ga0247611, IMG submission 192422) | Sheep rumen microbial communities from Palmerston North, Manawatu-Wanganui, New Zealand - 1770 DNA GHGhigh gp2 | ecosystem: Host-associated > Mammals > Digestive system > Stomach > Rumen...
AAATTGCAAAGCAATGAAGCAATCCACATCATAAGTCAGGACCAAGAGAAATATTTATATTATGAGTATTCAGGACGAAAATAAGCAAAATAACGCACCCGGAGAAGAAACAAACCGGAATTCTTCACCACGCGATCCTTACGGTACGAATGGCAATTCCGGAAGTTCGGACGATAACGGAAGCTATCCGGTATATGAGAAAAATTTCCTGCACATCAGAGCCACAAGAATGGCATCGACCTTCTTCTTTACCGCTCTTGTCGGGCTTTTGTTCCGTACAGTGATTTTTCCCTTTATTTTTGCGCCGCTGAGCATTTTCTTTGCTTACATCGGAAAAGGAAAGCGCAAAAAGAATGACTGGTACAACAATCTTTTTATCGGCTTTTCGGTTATCATTCTGATCGTAAACATCGCATACTGCGGGTATATCGGCTATTCCTTCAACCACGATACCAAGTATCATCAGCAGCTGGATACTTTTACCCGTCAGATGTACGGTATGAGCTTTGATGATTATATGGGTAAGGTGCAGGATAGTTTCCGTTCCACGGACGGCACTGTTTCCCTTCCCATGCCTTCAAACGACGCCCTGAATTCCCTGATGAACGAAGGGCAGACCGCTCCTGCTGCCGGAGAGGATACGAGCGGTACGAATACGGACAATACAAATCCGGAAAGTACAAGCACGGACAACACATCCGAAACAGAAGAAAAAACCGCTTCTCCCGCAGGAACACCGGTGGCGGATAATACGGAATTGATGCAATCGGGAGGTGGAAGTTATGGATTCTAAAATTATTCAGAAAACACCGCTCTCCGAAATCAGGGCACGATCCAGGGAAACCACGGTCAATCATCCCTATGCACCGGTGATTGTTACGTTTCTGTTCTTCTGCATTCAGTGCACCATGTTTGTCTGCAGCAGCTTTTTTGCGATTTCCGATGCACTCTGGGCACAGCTTCTTTACAAGGTACTGTCCTTCTTTATGAGTGTTATGATGGGACTCTTCGTTATGGGACGGACACGTTATTTTGCATTGCTCTGCGAAGAAAAAGAACCCGGAATTCTGAATCTCTTTCTGGGATTCCGAAGCAAACCCGACCGTGTTCTTCTTGCGGCCTGCATTTTTGAAGGAATTTATTTTATAACCACACTTCCGGCTTATATCTATTCCTTCTTCCATCCTTTGAGCATTGACGATGTATATCATACTTCCATTGCCTTCGGACTTCTGTTTTTAGGCTACACCGCCGGATTTTTCATAACGATTCCGTTTGAAATGCTCTACTATGTGCTCGGTGACTTCATCAATATGCCATTTAAAAAAGCGGTCCGCTTTTCGCTCTGGCTGATGAAGGGAAATTACATGCGTTTCTTAGGATTAACCATTTCCCTGATTCCCTTTGAAATTCTCGGATGGCTTTCTTTGGGAATCGGCTTTTTATGGATTTCTCCGTTAATTCAGAGTGCGTATGCGCACTTCTATCTCGATCTGGTAAAGCAAAAACAATAAGTGATTTTAAACGGTAAAAAACCTCCGAAGCATTCGCTTCGGAGGTTCCTTTTTATTCTGCGTCCGTTACATTCATCGGCTTTCCGCCGAGACTCTGCCACTTTAAATATGCGGTTATCATTTTATCCAGATTTCCGTCGAGAACACCGGCCGCATTGGCGGTTTCCTCTCCGGTTCTCAAATCCTTCACCATCGTATACGGTTGCAGCACGTAGCTTCGAATCTGGCTGCCCCAGGCGATTTCCTTGATCTCGCCGCGAATATCGGAAAGCTTTTCCGCGTGCGCTTCCTTCTTCAGCATCAGAAGCTTTGCCTTTAACATCTGCATTGCCTTATCCTTGTTCTGGAACTGGCTTCGCTCGTTCTGGCAGGCTACAACCACACCTGTAGGAATATGTGTGATTCGTACCGCGGAGGAGGTCTTGTTGATATGCTGTCCGCCGGCACCGGAGCTTCGATAGGTATCCACCTTCAAATCGTCCGGATTGATATCAAGCTCGATGTCCGCCGGCAGTTCCGGCATTACATCAAGGGATACAAAGGATGTCTGGCGTTTGCCCTGCGCATTGAAAGGAGAAATTCGCACCAGGCGGTGTACGCCCTGTTCTCCCTTTAAGTATCCGTAAGCATTTTCGCCGTTTACCTGGAAGGATACGGATTTGATTCCGGCCTCATCGCCATCCAGCATATCCAGCACTTCTATGGTAAATCCCTTTCGCTCAGCCCATCTGGTATACATGCGATAAAGCATGCTTGCCCAGTCACAGCTCTCCGTTCCGCCCGCTCCCGCGTTCAGTCGGAGGATGGCATTGTTCTTGTCATACTCTCCCGAAAGCAGTGTGGAGATACGGATTTTTTCAAAATCTTCCTTAAACGTTTCGAACTCACTTTTGATGTCCTCCACCATGGATTCGTCATTTTCCGCATTTGCCATATCAATCAAATCCAGCATATCGGAAACGGAGCTCGTCAAACGGTTACAAATTTCAATATCGTCCTTTAAGGATTTTAATTCTCTTGTTTTTGCATTGGCCTTTTCCGGAACATCCCAGAAATTCGGCTCCTGCATTTCTCTTTCCAGTTCTTTGACTCTCTCTTCTTTATTAGCGAGGTCAAAGTGAATCCCTCACTTCCGCTAAAGGAGTCTCGTATGTGAGCAATTCAGTTTTGATTGCATCTAATTCAATCACCCGCGGTCACCACCTTTATTATGAATTTCCGTCTTAACGGATTGATTTTATTAAGCGTTTCTGCCGCAGCAGTTTTTGTATTTCTTGCCGCTTCCGCAAGGGCAGGGAGAATTGGGATAAATCTTTTCCTCGGTTCTCCGCTTCGGTCCTTTCTGTACCGAGTCGTCCTTGTTGGTTCCGGTAACCTTTGCAACCTGCTGACGCTCCACTTTCTGTTCAATCGGAAGATGCATCATCAGGCGAATGGTCTCCGTCTTAATGTTTTCGGTCATGGCATCAAACATGTCATAACCGGCCATTTTATATTCCACAACGGGATCCTTCTGACCGTATGCCACCATACCGATACCCTGTTTTAACTGTTCCATTTCATCAATATGATTCATCCAGTGCATATCAATGACACGAAGCAGTACAACACGTTCTCTTTCGCGGACAGCTTCCTCGGAAGAATACAAAGCTTCTCTTTCCTCGTAAAACTTGGTAGCCTCTTCCTTTAACTGCTGGATGACACTTGTTTTTCTGTGTTTTTCCAGACGGTCGAGTGTAACGGGCTTTAAGGGAATGACAGGCAGAAGAATCTGATTCAGTTCCGAAAGATCCCAGTTTTCGGGAGAGGACTCCTCACCGATTACCATATTCACATCATTCTCGACAATATCCGCAATCATCTTAAAGATTACGTCACGCATGCTTTCGCCGTTTAATACTCTCAGACGTTCCGCGTAAATAATCTCGCGCTGATCGTTCATTACCTGGTCAAAATCAAGCAGGTTCTTACGAATTCCGAAGTTGTTGTTTTCAATCTTCTTCTGTGCGGTTTCAATTGCATTGGAAAGAAGTCTGTGCTGAATTTCCTGATCCTCGGGGAAATTCAAAGAGTTGAAAATCGTCATCATTCTTTCGGAACCGAACAGACGCATCAGGTCATCTTCGAGGGAGATATAGAACTTGGATTCACCGGGGTCTCCCTGACGTCCGGAACGACCACGCAGCTGATTGTCGATACGTCTGGATTCATGACGTTCCGTACCGATGATCAGAAGACCGCCTGCCTTCTTTGCTTCCTCATCCAGCTTAATATCGGTACCACGGCCGGCCATATTGGTTGCAATGGTAACCGCTCCGTGCTGACCGGCATCCGCAACGATTTCCGCTTCCATTTCATGGAACTTGGCGTTTAACACATTGTGGCGAATGCCTCGTTTGGTAAGCATACGGCTTATTTCTTCCGATGCTTCGATGGTAATCGTACCTACTAAAACCGGCTGGTTCTTTGCATGTGCTTCCTCTACCATATTGCAGATAGCATTCAGCTTTCCTTTTCTGGTCTTATAAACCGCATCCGGATGGTCCACACGGGCAACCGGTTTGTTGGTAGGAATTTCGATAACGTCCATTCCGTAAATATCACGGAATTCCTTTTCCTCCGTCAGTGCGGTACCGGTCATACCGGCTTTTTTCTCAAATTTGTTAAAGAAGTTCTGGAATGTGATGGTGGCAAGTGTTTTGCTTTCTCTCTTTACCTGCACGCCTTCCTTTGCTTCAATGGCCTGATGGAGTCCGTCGTTATAACGACGTCCCGGCATCAGACGACCCGTAAAGGCATCTACAATGACAACCTCATCATCCTTTACCACATAGTCCTGATCACGCTTCATCAGATTGTGGGCACGCAGTGCAGTAATTATATGATGCTGATATTCCAGATTTTCGGGATCCGCAAGGTTGTCGATATGGAAGAATGCTTCCACCTTGGCAACACCCTGTGCGGTAAGATTAATTACCTTGTCTTTTTCATTGACAATAAAATCGCCGTCCTCTTCCTGTTCCTCACCCATAATGAGATCCAGCTTGGACATCTCTTCCTGATCCTTGCCTCGCTTTAACTGCTTTGCAAGGATATCGGCCATTTTATACAAATCCGTGGATTTGCCGGACTGACCGGAAATAATAAGCGGCGTTCTTGCCTCGTCAATTAAAACCGAGTCAACCTCGTCGACGATGGCATAATTCAGTTTTCTTAAAACCAGCTGTTCCTTGTAAATTACCATATTGTCACGAAGATAATCGAATCCGAGTTCGTTGTTCGTAACATAGGTAATGTCGCAGTTGTATGCATCGCGGCGCTCCGCATCGGTCATATCGTGCTGAATGACACCGACCTTCAGTCCCAGGAATTCATGTACGGGGCCCATCCACTCCGCGTCACGCTTTGCCAGATAATCGTTTACGGTAACAATATGCACGCCTTCTCCGTCAAGTGCATTTAAATACGCGGGAAGCGTGGAAACGAGGGTTTTACCTTCACCGGTCTTCATCTCGGCGATACGGCCCTGATGAAGAATCATTCCACCGATTAGCTGAACCCTGTAATGCTCCATATTCAGTGTACGTTTTGCTGCTTCGCGTACTACCGCGAATGCCTCCGGAAGAATATCATCCTTGGTTTCTCCGTTTTTCAGACGGGTTTTGAATTCCTGCGTTTTTGCCCGCAGCTCTTCGTCGGTTAACTCCTTCATGGAAGGCTTTAAAGCTTCGATTTTATCGATTACCGGATAAATTCTTTTAAGTTCCCGCTCACTGTGCGTGCCGAAAACCTTATCCACAATTTTCATTTTAACAATACTCCGTTTCCAATCTGCAGATATTTGGGCTACTTAAAAGCCCACAGAAAAACAAGTATATTCTAACAGAAAAGAGCAAAAAATACAATATGGTTGCAAAGAGCGTTGAGCGGATACAAAAACCCTTCCCGCAGTCAGTACGGGAAGGGATTTGGTACCGTTTTTATAAAGCCGCCGGCTTTCCGTTTCATCACGGATTAGCGGTTCATGATGTTGATTTTTCCGAGAAGCGGAGTCTCTTTCTCAAGACCGCGGCATGCACCGATGAAAGAGATTATCCAGAATACGCCGATTGCAATTTCAGCTGCACCGCCAAGACACCAGCCTACATAAGGAATCCATGCAATCAGGGCAATACCCGTTGCAAAAATATTGAGTACCAGTGCCTGATTAATGTGGAATCTGCACTCATCCTTGCAGGGCTGGCACATTGCCACAATAAATCCCGGCCATCCGATGTACGCCCAAATATCCGTTGCTCTTTTTGTCATAATGTTCTCCTCCTCATTTATGAAACCTGCTGCCATGCAGGAAAAACGTTCAAACTTTTCGCATTGTATCACTTAAAGCCGCTTCTTTCAAGAGATATCACGCAATTTGCATTACTGCTTTCCGTCCGATACATTCCACTCTAAGAAAGACGGATCCTTTGCCTTAATAAAAAATACAATGAAGACAATCACGATAAAGAAAAACGCAATTCTTCTCTCCATACGCTTCGGAGCGCCTGTCACGGACTTGTAAATGTTTTTCTTAATCTTCGCGTCCGCATTCATCAGCTTGAATGTCGCTTTTTTACTGCGTTTTCTGGATTTGATAAACTCTTCTTTGTATTCTTCCCAAAGACTTTTCTTCTTCACCGATACCGCCTCCCATTCGTTTTTGTAATATACACAAAAAAATACCAGATACTATTATATCACAAACAGGTGGAAAAGAAACCCTGACTTAAAAATGAATCAGAAGGGCCAACAGGGGCAGTGTGAAAATACTTAAAAGCGTACTTAAAAGGATGCACTCCGCAGCCAGATCCGTGGTCTGCCCATGCATTTCCGCCATTCCGAGAAGCACCGATGCGCAGGGTGTTCCGCCTAAGATCAATACCGAATAACGGAAAGTCGGCGGCAGGGGAAACAGCAGCGAAATCGCAAATCCGAACAGTGGCAGGGCAAGTAATTTCAACCCGCAGGTTGCATACACATACGGATTGGAAAACAGTTTCGAAAACGGAATCGTCGCCAGACGAACACCGAGAATCATCATACAGAACGGCGTGGTCATTTTCGCAACCACATCAATTCCGCCCACAAGGAACTGCGGCATCCACTCCTTTGCGCTCAAAAGATGAAGCGTCAGCGCAATCAGGAAGGAGAAAAACATCGGATTGACCAGTGCGTGCTTTAAGGAAATATATTTTTTATCCCCGGTTACGCAGTAAACGCCGAGCGTAAACACAAGCAGGTTCATGCTGACAACGAAAATCGACGAATACACCGCCACTTCCGGATTTTCCGGAAACAGCGCCTTAATTAAGGGAAGTCCGAAAAAGCCGGTGTTTCCGAGCACACTTCCGACATTCAGAATACGGTAAATGCTGTCGCTCTGTTTCTTTCTTAAAATTGCAAAAAGGATTAAGAAAAAGAGCATCTGCACGAGCAGGGAAAACACGAAGAAAAGCCCCATATAGATTAAGTTTTCTTTGGATCTTGTCAGTCCCATAAAGGACGATACAACCATACACGGGGAACAGAAATAAATCAGAAAATACGACATGGTCGACAAATGATCCGGATTTACTTTTTTGCATTTGCAGTAAATAAAACCGGGAAGCATATACAAAAGTGAAAGCAGTACATTTAGAAATGCGGTTTGAAACATCAGTTAAAATATCCCCTCGATGCCATGTAGTCGGTTAATTTCGTCTGTCCGAAGCGGTTTAAATGCTGGGTATCCTTCCAGTCCGTTTCATCGTTCAGTCCGGCCCTGTGAAGATTGTCCAGCTCCTGAAACAGATTGTAATAACGGACTTCTTTCCTCTTTGCATAATCTGCAATATAATTAAAAATCCGTTCCCTCTGCTCTACATCCGCAATGCGGTCGGGCGCATCGTACTGAATGCCGAAGGGCACGCAGAACAGAATCAGTTCCGTGTCATTTTCCCTGCAAAGATCCACCAGCTTGTCCATGTATTTTTCCATTTCTTCGGGCATGGGTTCCGTCTCGCGCGGATCTACCACGGGAATCGGATACATTTTCGCCACGTCCTCGGAATAATACTCTCCTCTCGGAGCGGTCAGATTACTGCGAAAATCTTCCTCCGTCATTTCCTTCCAGCGGGTGTGATAAGCGGAAAGGGTAAAATAATAATTCATCCGGTCTTCTTTCTCAATCAGATCTTCAATCGCAAGCTTTCTTGCCTTGCATCTCGGCATACCGTCGAAAAAGGCGTGGCTCATGCCGGTCTCGACGGTGCGAAAATCGTTGGCGCAGTAAGAAACCTCCATCACGATTTTTTTCGGATGTTTTAATTCGATGGCTTCCATTGCGGCATAATAGGACATGGGTACGGTCTGTGCGCTGGTGGAAAGCATAAAGGATTCGATTCCGTAAGCGTCCGCCAGATAATTCGGATCGATGCCGCAGAAGCAGTGGCTCGGACCGATAAACACGATATCCACATCCTCTGCTTTGTAATGTGCGAAATTGTCCTGAATTGAAGCATATTCCTTATTTCGCATCACATAATTCAGACGGAAAACAAGCACGAAAAGAAGAGCCAGAACCAGGATGATTCCAAGCGGTCTGACGATGTATTTATGAAATATGTTGTTCTTTCCCGCGCTCTTTTCGCTCATCTCTTTTTTGATTCGATACTTTCAATAAAAACCGTCTTTTTTGTCTAAACCTAAAATCTGAAATAAATAAACGATGCCGCATCGTAATCCGCCCCGTAAATTCCGAAAATCAGAATCGCCAAAACGCCTATGATGAACAGCGCTCCCTTAAATACAAATCCCTGGGAAAGAATTTTTTCTGCAAGACGGAATTTTTTATACTTCGCAATCTCGGTAAGAAGAAGGAACGCAAGTGCCGCAAAAAGCACATTCCACTCCTTCGGATCGAGTGCGGTACTCAATAAGGTTCCGTCGGTTAACACCCAGGGATTCCATACCGTGAAGGTGTTTTTGATAATGTCGACTGCTTGTCCCACGCTCTCCGCACGGAAGAATACCCATGCCATGCAGACAAAGAAAAATGTTCCGAGAATCTGGAAAACTCTGTGAGAAATCGTATTCGTGGCACCGATGGTATCGTAGAATTTTTTTCTGGTTTTAAAAGTGATATCGTCCGCAATTCTGAGAATTCCGTGCAGAACGCCCCAGATTACAAAATGCCAGCTCGCGCCGTGCCAGAGGCCGCTGAGTGCAAACACGATAAAGATATTGAGATATTTTCTTACCTTGCCCTTGCGGTTGCCGCCTAAGGGAATATAGAGATAATCGCGGAACCACTGCGTTAAGGAAATATGCCAGCGACTCCAGAAATCGCGGATGCTGATTGCAAGATACGGCGTATTGAAATTTTCCATCAGATCAAATCCCATTACCTTTGCCGCACCGATTGCAATGGCCGTGTAGCCTGCAAAATCGCAGTAAATCTGGATTGCAAAAAGTATGGTCGCAACCGCGGGAATGATTCCCGCATAGTTGGAATAGTTTTCCGCACTGTAAACTTCGTCAACGAAAATCTTGGCGCGGTCGGAAATGATCATTTTCAGAACGTAACCGTAAATCATATAGATGATTCCGTGCTCGATTCTCTGAAGTTTCCAGAGGGAAATCGTATGCACCTCGCGAAGCTGCTTTAAGAGATTGTCGCTTCGCTCAATCGGGCCGGCAACGAGCTGGGGAAAGAACGAAACGAAAAGCGCATAGCGGAAAAAATTCTTCTCGGCGTCGATTTTACCGCGGTAAACGTCAATGACATAGCCGACTGCCTGAAAGGTATAGAAGGAGATACCCACGGGAAGCACCAGGCTTACCACCGGCTTTGAGAAATCCACTCCGAGTTTCAGACAGATACTTTCCACGGAATCGAAGAAAAATCCGAAATATTTAAACGTAAACAGAGCCGCGAAAACAATAATACAGGAAATGGCCACAGCGGCAATCCGGCCTGCCTTCAGGCCTTTCTTTGTCTGCGCGGTAACTTCACCTTTTTCTCCGTTCTCACGTTTTTTCAAAAGCCCGATAATCAGGCCCGCAAGATAAGTCACGAGCGTGCATCCGAATAAAAGAACACCGTATGCCGGAAGCCAGGACATATAGAAATAATAGCTGGCTGCCAGAAGCCAGAGGTAGCGGATTTTCTTCGGTACCACAAAATAAAACGCCACCACTACGGGGAAAAAGACTAAAAATTCAAAACTGTTAAATAACATTGCCTGTTCCTTCTTCGCTTTCCATAAGCTCTCCGGGGATTACCGTGTAATCTCCCGAAGCGTAGTATAACATGCGCTGACCGTTACGACAATCGCGGGTGTAACGAGCCAGAAAAATTGTCCGAAATTGGAATAACCTCCCGATTCTCCGAATCCTGAAATCCAGACCAAAAATGTAATCACCATGGTTGCAATCATCATGCCCTTAAATGGTCCGCTTGTCAGACAGTCATGCGTTTCGTTCAGATGAATCATCACAAAAATCGCAACCGCAAGAAGCCCCAGAAAAATCCAGAACTGCCATCCGGTTGATAAGGACCGAAACACAAAAAGAATCGTATACGTCATAACACTCTGCCATACCGCGTATAGCCAGCCGCTGACTGCAGCAGCATGATAATCTGCTTTAATCGAAAGAATTGTCAGGACAATCGGAAAGATCCAGACCAGCACGTTTACCCACCATCCGATATGGGCAAAACTCATCAGCCGGTTTATATTCGTAAGAAGGGGAACAGCCAGAATGGAGGCTGCTGCCATGATTACGGTCAGAATGATTTCAAACGCAGTGTATTTGTGTCCGGCCTCTTTCTTCCACCAGTTTCCCAAAAGGCGGTGTCTTAACAGATAGCCCGCTCTTGATGCAACCAGGATTGTCAGAAGAAAAAGAAGCGTGGTATTTCCGAACCCCCGTAAGAAATATCCGTCGTAAACCGACGGGGAATAATTCGCATATTTTACTGCCGGCGCCATAAACGCGATAAAAGAGCCCCAGATTGCACAGACCGCATTTGCGAAGGAATGCCCTTTCTGTCTTAAGTATGCAAAGAAACACAAAAGCGCTGTTGCGACTGTAGTCCATACAGTGGCTGCCGTCGGCTTCATAACACGGAAATCATCCCAGTCAAATCCGGAAAAACCGTTCCTGAAAACAGGCCACAGCGTAAAAAATACCATGCCTGCAAAGAAAATCCATGCACATACCAGAAGTACCGTCGCAGGAACATCCACTTTTCTGTTTCTTCTTGAAACTTCATCCCTCGACGCATGCTCCCATTTTTCTCTTTCATACTCCCTGAGATTCCGCTTTTTGTACCTGCGGACAAAGCTGCCGAAGGACATGGAAGACGCGCTGTCACAGTCTTCAATCAGTTCGAGAAAATCAATTACTTCTCTGTCGCTTAACATTCCATCCTCACTCTATTTGCAAAATCAGTTCTTTTCTCTTAAATCCACAACCAGAATACTCAGGTCATCCTTCGATCCGGCCGAAAGCGCTTTGTTTACAACCTCTTTCATGCTCTCTTCCGTGATTTCGCCCCTGAGAAATCTCTCCAGATCGTCTTCGGAGACAAAATCGTGAATTCCGTCGCTCGTAATCAGAAGCTTTTCGCTTCTTTCAAGCTCTCCGCCGAAATCATTTAAAATAAGCGCATTCAGAAATTCCTCTTTCACTCCGAGGCAGGCCGTTAAAACACCCTTTAAAGAAGCATCCAGGGAATTTTCCGTAAATCCCGCCCGAAGCATGGTTTCGTAATTCGTCATATCCTCGGTCATCGGTACGAGATATCCGTTCTGTAAAGCACAGATCCTCGTATTTCCGATGTGAAACAGGATGGTATTGTCACGGTCCGCACGGATGATTCCGCTTCCGGTGGTTGCCGTAGTGGTATTGTTCACAAGCTCTGTATGAATTTCCTTCAGGCAGTCAAATACGGCACCGACATCCACGGGACGGGTCAGTTCGCTCATTTTGTTTGCGGCAAAGGCCGATGCCTTTGCACTGCCCTTTAATCCGCCCACGCCGTCAAAAACACCGAGCACGAGTTCCTCCGCAAGATCCGCGCAGTGATAACCGCCCGCCAGAATATTTTTACCGGCTAAAGCGCGGTCCTCCATTTCGATTTTGCTCTCGAGAATGCCTTTTTTCTGATAAACGTAGTATTTTCCCATAAAACTCCCCTAAAATCCATGCCCCGAAGTGTCATATCCCAGGCTTCTCAGCCAGCCGAAAATCTCCGGACGAAGCTTGTGCTCCTCATCCACAAAGAACGAACAGATTTCGAAAAACTCCGCCTTGTCTCCGTTTCCTTTGTCCGCCAGATATTTTTTCAGTTCGTCGATATTTTTAAATGTCTTTCGGTCCGGCAGCCCCGGATTCAGCACCGGCTTGTCCGAAAGAAGATAACCCAGCTCGAAAATATAACCGTAACGGTTTTCATTCCATGCTTCCTTCCCCACCATTCCTTCGAGTTCGCCGATTTTTTTCATCGCGTAATCCGATGTCTTTTTGTCCCTGTGTTTCGAATCGGAAAGCTCCTTTGTCGCCAGAAGCGTCTCCGCACAGGATACCGCGGGCTCCATCTGCTCCGTTACGCCGCTTTCCATCAGTCTTAAAAGCACAGCGGCAAATTCGGAGAGCTTTTCAAAGCATCCGAACGGTGTGAAAATATACGGCGATTCGGGATAGAGCTTGTTCAGAATACGAATCATTTTCTCGTCCTGACTGCTGTAGGAAGCGTAATTGATATCGTCGATGACCGAAACCCAGTAATCGCACATCTCCGTTTTAGCCTTGGACAGATGTCCGGAAAGCCTTTTCCGGAAAACAAAATTCTTGCCCTCTTCCCAGTTCTGTGCCATTGCGATACAGAGATTGTCCATATCCTCAAAATCATTTTCACAGAAGCTGATGCGGGGAATCGCGCGTGCATTCGCAGGCTTCGAAACAGCCGGCCCGGCGCCCGTACTCCTTCCCGGAACGGGCGGGCATTTGCCCGAAATCCACTGTTTTACTTCTTCGTAAGTCCATCTTCTGTTTGGATTCTTTTTATCGTTACGATAGGTTAAGTCCACATAGGTCAGTCCGAGAATCAGATTATAAAGATCCTCCGGCATATTTCCGGGTTTTGTGATTATGCTGGTATAGGTACTGCTGTTTCCGAACGGTGTTTTGCCGGAAAAAAGCTCATAAAGCACGATTCCCATCGAGAAATAATCCGATTCGTCAAAATAGACGCTTCTGATGACTTCCGGTGCGGCATATGCCGAGGTAAAACCGATTTTGGAAACAAGAATGGAATTCGAAGTGTCCGTAACGGAAGAAAGACCGAAATCGATAAATACAATTTCGGATTTGCCGGAATTGGACCACATGATATTGCTCGGTTTGATGTCCCTGTGGAGAATTCCCGCGGAATGCAGCTCGTGAAGCGCTTCATTCATCTGCGGAATGATTCTTTTTAATTCATCCGCTGAAAAGGTGCGGATTTTCAGCTCGTCCGCAAGGCTTCCCTTTTCGAAATAATCAAAGACCTCAAAATGTCTTCCGTAGATTTCTCCCGTGTCATAGAGCTTCGCAATATGACCGGATTTGCTCTTTCTTAAGGTCTTTTCGAGTTTGTCCTTTTCGTTATACGCTCTTCGGAAAACCTTTACGGAGTATTTTTTTCCGTCTTTTTCGCACAGAAAAATATCCGCCTCACCGCTTGCGGTGGCAGAGCCGATTCGTCCGGTTACGGTATAGCCTCCGTCCAGGACAATGCCCGGAGAAAGCTCCAGGGAATTACCAAGCGGATTGTCTCCCCCGGCATTCACCTGCGTTCCCGAAACTTCCGCATTCACCTGTGTGGCGGAATATCCTGTATTTACAACCGTATTGCTGTTTATACTGTCTGACAAAATGATTTGCTCCTTTGGCATTTTAACCCTTATATCATAATACCCCTTTGCACTGAAACTGGCAAATGTTCCGGCAACTATTTTTCACTTTCTGCAGAATCACCGTTTCTATTTTTTCAAAATGTGAAAGATATTATTTATTTGTAGATTTTTTTCCGTCGAAATAGTATACTTGAAACTGTGAGTTGAAGTTCCGTGCTTTCGCGGATGCAGTAGTTGGCTGAGGCCGGAATTCAAATAAACTATTTATGTAGGAGGAATTACAAATGGGATTAATTAAAGAAGCTCTCGGAATCGCAAAACAGGCAGTCGGCGACGCAACAAGAAACATCGGAACCAACGCTTTTTCCAGTATCGGTGGCATTGCTAAGGATCAGTATCTTGAGTACTTTATCTGCGACACCATGCAGAACGGCGTTCTGGCAGCACGTGGCATCAAGAGAGACAAAAAAGGCATGAACAAGGGCCAGGACAATATCATTTCCAACGGTTCCTTAATCGTAGTAAACGCAGGACAGTGTGCAATTTTGGTAGATAACGGTAAAATTACCGACCTCGCTGCAGAACCCGGCGAATATCGTTTTGAATCCAAGGAAGAATCTTCAATCTTCTACGGCAACCTCGGAGAGAACTTACTGAACTCCTTCCAGGAACTCGGAAGACGTATTTCCTTCGGTGGTGAGACTCCCAGAGAACAGAGAGTTTATTACATCAACACTCTTGAAGTTCGTGAGAACCTTTGGGGAACCGCTTCCACCATTCCTTTCTTCATTCATGACCAGGTAACCGGTTTCCAGGGCGATATCAATTTACAGGCAAGAGGCGAATATACTTTCAGAATCTCCGATCCGATTCGTTTCTACAACTCCATCGCTTCCGCATTTACCGGAGCAACCTATACCAAGAAGGATTTACAGAGCATTATGAAGTCCGACTTCATGACCGCTCTTCAGCCTGCAATCGGATCTCTTTCCGACTACGGCGTAGGTATCCGTTACAGCGCAATTACCACCAAGACCGATATCCTGGTTGAGCTGGTTAACCAGAAACTCTCCAAGAAGTGGGGCGAGCTTCGTGGTATTCAGGTAGTTGACATTACCTTCGATTCCATCAAAGCTACCGAAGAAGACGAGAAGAGAATCAAACAGTTCCAGGATACCGCTGTTTACACCAATGTAAACATGGCAGCAGCAAGAATGACCACCGCTACCGCAAACGCTATGGAAGCTGCAGCAGCAAACGAGCAGGCAGGCCCTATGATGGCATTTGCAGGTATGAATATGGCTCAGATGACCGGCGGAAACAACACCGCAAACCTCTTTGCAATGGCACAGCAGCAGAATGCAGCTAACGCAGCAGCTCAGCCCGCACCGGCTCCGGCTCCCGCTCCCGCGGCAGCACCCGCTGATTCCTGGACATGCAAGTGCGGAACCGTAAACACCGGCAAGTTCTGCCAGAACTGTGGCGAGCAGAAACCCGCTCCCGCTGCTGACGGATGGACCTGCAGCTGCGGTACCGTAAACAAAGGCAACTTCTGCCAGAACTGCGGAACCAAGAGACCTGCAGGCGCACCTCTTTACAAGTGCGACAAGTGCGGATGGGAACCGGCAGATCCCATGAATCCTCCGAAGTTCTGTCCTGAGTGCGGCGATATCTTTGATGACAGCGACATTACGAATAAGTAATCCGCGCGTGAATCTTTGCGAATAACGAGCACGAAGTAACTTATAAAGCGGGCTTCGCGAATCAACAGAAACAAGCGAAATAAGGCAAAATAGAAACGGCCCGGCAGTTTTGTCGGGTCGTTTTACTTTGATTAAGGAGAATAATACTCATGGCTGATGAAAACATCATTGTAAACGAAGACGGAACAAGGTCCGACGAAAACGGTGTCGCCATTACCGGTGCGGAAACCTTAAGCGAAACCGACCGCAAATGTCCCAACTGCGGCGGTACGATGGATTTTGATCCGGAAAGCGGAAAACTTCACTGTCCTTACTGCGATTATCAGGAAGTCATTCCACAGGTGGAAAATGCACCTGCATCCGCAGTGGAACTTGATTTCTTAAGTGCGGAAAACAAGGAAACCAACTGCAACTGGGGTGCCGATAAAAAGGCCGTTGTCTGCAAAAGCTGCGGTGCGGAAACCATTTACGATG
>Ga0247611_10006091_pt1 | contig 15608 bp, 15 predicted proteins | sample 177DNAGHGhighgp2_FD_192422 | JGI IMG/M metagenome (GOLD analysis project Ga0247611, IMG submission 192422) | Sheep rumen microbial communities from Palmerston North, Manawatu-Wanganui, New Zealand - 1770 DNA GHGhigh gp2 | ecosystem: Host-associated > Mammals > Digestive system > Stomach > Rumen...
CATAATGCTGATTATTTTAGAATTTATGAAAATCTGTGGAAAACGTAAAAAAGGCGCTTATTTTGTAATTTTCAGGAGAAAATTTGGATAATCTGCAAAAAATGAGTATCTTTGCACGTCTTAAATAAAAGATGTACACACTTACGCGTAAATAAGAATAAAAAAATGAAACCAACAGCAATTTTACTTCTGCATTGTCCTGATCAGCAAGGCATCATTTCAGAAGTCACTAGATTTATCACGGATAACCAAGGAAATATCGTTTACCTTGACCAATATGTGGACAAACAAGACGGCATGTTTTTCATGCGTATTGAATGGGAATTGGAGAATTTTCTCATTCCGCGTGAAAAAATCCAGGAATACATCAATACGCTTTATGCCCAGCGTTACCAGATGACCTGTAAGCTGTATTTCAGCGACAGGCGTCCAAGAATGGCGATTTTCGTGTCGAAAATGAGCCATTGTCTGTACGACCTGCTGGCACGCTGGAAAGCTGGCGAATGGGACATCGACATTCCGTGTATTGTCAGCAATCATGAGGATTTGCGCTATGTAGCCGAGCAATTCGGTATTCCATATTATGTATGGAGCATCAAGAAAGACCATTCCAACAAGGAAGAAGTTGAACAGGCTGAAATGGAACTGCTTAAAAAAGAGCGAGTTACGTTTATCGTACTGGCTCGATACATGCAGATTATCTCAGACGAGATGATTGCCGCCTATCCGAACCATATCATCAATATCCACCACTCGTTCCTGCCTGCTTTCGTCGGTGCGAAGCCCTATCATCAGGCTTGGGAACGCGGTGTGAAGATTATCGGAGCTACTAGCCATTACGTGACGGCTGAGCTGGATGCCGGTCCTATCATCGAACAAGACGTGACGCGCATCTCGCATAAGGACACCCCTGAGAGTCTGGTGCTGAAAGGCAAGGATTTGGAGAAGATCGTGCTGTCGCATGCTGTCAGCAAGCATATCCAGCGCAAGATTCTGACTTATAAGAACAAAACGATTATTTTCAGCTAAATGCAAGTAGCGATTGTAAAATATAACGCAGGAAACATCTATTCGGTGGTTAATGCCCTGAAACGACTGGGTGTTGACCCCCTATTGACGGATGATCCCGAGCAGTTGCAGAAGGCTGACCGCGTGCTGTTTCCTGGTCAGGGCGAAGCCCGTGGCGCTATGGAATATCTGAAGGCTCATAGGCTTGACGAGGTGATCCGTTCGCTCCGGCAACCCGTTTTTGGTATTTGCGTGGGACAGCAACTGCTGTGCAAGCATTCCGAGGAAGGCGATGTCGATTGTATTGGCATCTTCGACGCAGAAGTGAAGCGATTCTCCCCTATCCGTCATGAGGACAAGGTGCCTTGTATGGGTTGGAACGTGTTGCGCTTCGCGCAAAATGAGAAATTCTTTGACCTGAAGGTGCAAAGCGACCTGAGGGTCGAGCGAGGAATGAGAAATGAGAAATTATTCGAAGGGCTCTGCGATCCCTATGTTTATTTCGTGCATTCCTACTATGTTCCCATCTGCGAAGAGACGGTGGCGGTGGCTGACTATATACTGCCCTACTCTGCCGCTATGCATAAAGACAATTTCTATGCCTGCCAATTCCACCCCGAGAAGAGCGGAAAGGCCGGTGAGCGTATCATTAAGAATTTTCTCGAACTATGATAGAACTGATTCCTGCCATAGATATCATTGATGGACAGTGCGTTCGCTTGACGAAAGGCGACTATGCACAGAAGACCGTCTATTCCAGTTCGCCTGCTGAAGTGGCAAGCGATTTCGAGAAGATAGGTTTCCAACGTCTGCATGTGGTCGATCTGGACGGTGCGAAGTCGCGCCATATCGTCAATGACCAGGTGCTGCGACAAATCACAGAAAAAACAGCGCTGAAAGTAGACTTTGGCGGAGGTATCAAGACGGACGATGATATCCGTATCGCATTCGAAAACGGAGCTGCGCTGGTGACCGTCGGTTCGATTGCCATCACCGAGCCTGAGCGTTTCCTGGCATGGGCTGAGCAGTATGGTGCAGAGCGACTGATACTGGGTGCTGACGTGCGCAACGGCAAGATCAGCATCAACGGATGGAAAGAAGACTCCAGCGAAGAGCTGCTGCCCTTCCTGCGTCGCTTTGTGGATGCAGGTATCCGCAATGTGCTCTGCACGGAGATTTCGAAGGACGGTACGCTGCAAGGTCCAGCCATTGAGCTCTACAAGGCCATTATGGCTGAATATCCGCAGCTGCACTTGATAGCCAGCGGTGGTGTCTCGTCCATCGACGATATCAAGGCGCTCGATGCGGCGGGCATTCCTGCTGTCGTCTTCGGCAAGGCCATCTATGAAGGTAAAATTAATCTGAAAGAACTATGGGACTGGCAAAACGCATAATACCTTGTCTGGATGTGAAGGACGGAGAGACCGTGAAAGGTACTAACTTCGTCAATCTGCGCTCTGCAGGCGATCCTGTAGAACTGGGCAAGGCCTATTCTGAACAAGGAGCCGACGAACTGGTGTTCCTTGACATCACCGCATCGTTCGAAGGTCGCAAGACGTTTACCGATATGGTGACCCGAGTGGCAGAGACGCTGAATATCCCATTTACTGTGGGCGGAGGTATCAACGAGCTGGCTGATGTCGAGCGACTGCTGTACGCTGGTGCCGACAAGGTCAGTGTCAACTCGGCAGCTATCCGTCGCCCAGAGCTGATCAGCGAGATTACCAACCGTTTCGGTTCGCAGGTCTGTGTGGTAGCCATCGATGCCCGTCATGATGAGGACGGATGGCACTGCTATCTGAAAGGTGGTCGTGAGCGTACGGAGCTAGACCTGTTCGAATGGGCCCACGAAGCCCAAGAGCGAGGTGCTGGCGAAATACTCTTTACCTCGATGAATCACGACGGTACGAAGCAAGGCTTTGCCAACGCGGCCCTACGCCAACTCTCCGACTCGCTGCGCATTCCCATTATCGCCAGTGGTGGCGCTGGGTGTAAGGAGCACTTCCGTGATGTCTTTCTGGAAGGTCATGCTGATGCCGCACTTGCCGCCTCAGTATTCCATTTTGGCGAGATTCCCGTACCCGAACTGAAACAATATTTACACAACGAAGGAATAAACGTAAGGATTGAAGAATTGAAGAATTGAAGTTATGACGATAGATTTTGAAAAAATGGGCGGCCTCGTGCCTGCTATCATACAAGATGCAGTGACCCGAAAGGTGCTGATGTTAGGATTCATGAACGAAGAAGCCTATCAGAAGACGCTGGACACGAAGCATGTCACCTTTTGGAGCCGTTCGCGCAACACACTTTGGACCAAGGGTGAGACATCAGGCAACTTCCTGAACCTGGTTGACATCAAGATAGACTGCGACAACGACACGCTGCTCGTACAGGCCAATCCCGACGGTCCTACCTGTCATACCGGAACGGACACCTGCTGGGGCGAAGAGAACGATGCCAATCCCCTACTCTTCCTGACGGAGCTGCAGGACTTCATCAACAAGCGCAAAGAGGAGATGCCCGAGGGCTCGTATACCACCAGCCTGTTTAACAAAGGCATCAACAAGATAGCCCAAAAGGTAGGTGAAGAAGCCCTGGAGACCGTCATCGAAGCGACCAATGGTACGAACGACCATCTGGTGTATGAGGCTTCCGACCTGTTATACCACCTGTTGGTCATGCTGACCGAGAAAGGACTGCGAATAGAAGATGTCGCTGCTGAATTGCAGAAGCGCCACGATCCCAACTGGGACAAGAAGCGACGCGAAGCGAAGGCCAAGGGCGAGATGAAGTGAAAAATGAAAAGTGAAAAATTTGCTTCCGCATTTAATAACAAAGTATTATGCTTATAAATTATAAAAAGGCGAAGATTTATCAGAACGATGGCGTGCTGGTGCTCGAAGATGTTGACTTCCACGTTGACGAGGGCGAGTTCATCTATGTCATCGGACGTGTTGGCGCAGGTAAGAGCTCGCTGCTGAAGACGCTCTACTTTGAACTGGATGTCGATGAAGCCGAGACCGCTGTCGTGCTGAACCACAATGTTGTCGGGATGAAACGTAAATATATCCCTGCTCTGCGTCGTCAGATGGGTGTTATCTTCCAGGATTTCCAACTGCTGAGCGACCGTACCGTTCACGACAACCTGAAGTTTGTTCTTTGTGCTACGGGATGGCGTAAGAAAGACGAGATAGAAGAGCGCATCAAGGATGTGCTGGAGGATGTCGAGATGGAAGAGTTTGCCGACCGTTATCCCCATGAGCTCTCTGGCGGTGAACAGCAGCGCATAGCCATCGCTCGTGCAATCCTGAACAAACCGAAGATTATCATTGCCGACGAGCCAACCGGTAATCTGGACCCTGAGACAGCAGCCAGCATTCTGCAACTGCTTCGTCAGGTGACCCATACGGGAACGGCCGTCGTCATGACGACACATAACATCCCCTTGCTCACCCAGTATCCCGGTATCGTCTATCGTTGTGCCGACCACCATTTGGAGGAGATCACCAACGACTACAACAAGATAGCCAGCTATCAGGAAGAAGCTGATGCTGAGGAGATTCGTCGGGTTGAGTATTCGACACGTGAAGACCTGTCGATGTGAGGCGTGCGGCCTAGATAAAAAATAAAGCGGCCTGCGGCCTAAATAAAAAATAAAAGATAAAAGTTAAAAGATATATTGCGTATGAAAGTAATGAAATTTGGCGGTACGTCGGTAGGTACACCGGCCCGCATGAAGGACGTAACAAAGTTAGTAACCAAGTCTGGCGAACCAGTCTTCGTGGTGCTTTCAGCGATGTCTGGCACGACCAATTCGCTCGTTGAGATCTCCGACTATCTCTACAAGAAGAACCCGGACGGAGCCAACGAGGTCATCAACCAGTTGGAGCGTAAGTACATGAAGCACGTCGACGAGCTTTACTCTACTGACGAGATGAAGGCTCAGACCCGCGAGTTCCTCGGTCAGGAGATGAACTTTCTGCGTTCGTTTACCAAGGAGCTGTTCACCTCGTTTGAGGAGAAGAGCATCGTTGCCCAAGGTGAGATGATGTCGACCAATATGGTTGTCAACTACATGCAGGAACAAGGTATCAAGGCTGTGCTGCTGAATGCCCTTGACTTCATGCGTACGGATAAGAACTCAGAGCCCGACCCCGTATATATCAAGGAGAAGCTGACCGCTCTGATGGAACAGAACGAAGGCTATCAGGTGTATATCACTCAGGGCTTCATCTGTCGCAATGCCTATGGCGAGGTTGATAATCTGCAGCGTGGCGGCAGCGACTATACCGCTTCGCTGATTGGTGCTGCGCTGAATGCTGAGGAGATTCAGATCTGGACGGACATCGATGGCATGCACAACAACGATCCGCGTGTCGTTGACAAGACAGCCCCCGTACATCAGCTTCACTTCGAGGAGGCTGCTGAGCTGGCTTATTTCGGAGCCAAGATCCTGCACCCTACCTGTGTTCAGCCTGCCAAGTATGCTGGCATTCCCGTTCGTCTGCTGAATACGATGCAGCCCGATGCTGAGGGTACTACCATCTCCAACAAGACCGAGTATGGTAAGATCAAGGCCGTAGCTGCCAAAGACAATATCATCGCCATCAAGATCAAGTCGAGCCGTATGCTGCTGGCCACCGGTTTCCTGCGTAAGGTATTCGAGATCTTCGAGTCGTACCAGACGCCTATCGATATGGTATGTACCTCAGAGGTCGGCGTTTCGATGAGCATCGACAACTCAGCACACCTGGGCGAGATTGTTGACGAGTTGAAGAAGTATGGTACGGTGACGGTTGATACCGGCATGTGTGTCATCTGTGTCGTTGGTGACCTTGACTGGTCGAACATCGGCTTTGAGACGATGGTGATGGACGCTATGAAGAACATCCCCGTACGCATGATTTCGTATGGTGGTTCTAACTATAACATCTCCTTCCTCGTCAAGGAAGAGGATAAGAAGCGCGCATTGCAGTCATTGAGCGACCATCTGTTCAACAACTAACACAACACACAAACACAAAACTAAGACATGAAGGGTATATTTCCTATAGACAAATTTGAACGGATACAGACACCGTTCTACTATTATGACACGGAGTTGTTGAGAGCAACGCTCCATGCCATCAATACAGAGGTATCGAAACACGAAGGCTTCGTGGTTCACTATGCCGTCAAGGCGAATGCCAACCCCAAGGTGCTGCGCGTCATCCGTGAAGCTGGATTGGGTGCCGATTGCGTCAGCGGTGGTGAGATCGAGGCGGCTCTGAAAGCCGGTTTCGCTGCCAACAAGATTGTATATGCAGGTGTCGGCAAGAGCGATTGGGAGATTGAGCTGGGATTGGACAACGACATCTTCGCATTCAATGTGGAGAGTATTCCTGAGTTGGAGGTCATCAACGAGCTGGCCGGTCAGAAAGGCAAGACAGCCCGCATCGCCTTCCGCATCAATCCTGACGTCGGAGCCCATACGCATGCCAATATCACGACAGGACTGGCAGAAAACAAGTTTGGTATCGCCATGAGCGATATGGAGACGGTCATCGAGCGCGCTGCTGAGATGCAGCATGTCAAATTCGTTGGTCTGCATTTCCACATCGGTTCGCAGATTCTCGACATGAGCGATTTCGAAGCACTTTGTAATCGCGTCAACGAACTGCAGACACAGCTCGAGAACCATCGCATCCGTGTGGAGAATATCAACGTCGGCGGTGGTCTGGGTATAGACTACCAGCATCCTAACCGAGTGTCCATACCCGATTTCAAGGCTTACTTCGACACCTATGCCAAAAAGTTGAAGCTACGTCCTGGTCAGACCCTTCATTTCGAATTGGGCCGCGCCGTTGTGGCCCAGTGTGGTTCGCTCATCACGCGTACCTTATATATAAAAGAGGGTGCACATAAGAAGTTCTGTATCGTCGATGCAGGCATGACAGACTTGATCCGTCCGGCCTTGTATCAGGCCTATCATAAGATAGAGAACATCTCCAGCGAGTTGCCTATGGAGGCTTACGATGTCGTTGGTCCTATCTGCGAGTCGAGCGATGTGTTTGCCAAACAGATTGACTTGAACGGTGCCCATCGTGGTGATTTGATTGCCATTCGCTCTGCAGGCGCTTATGGTGAGGTTATGGCTTCGCAATACAACTGTCGCAAACTGCCTCAGGGGTATGCGAGTGATGAAATTTAAACGAAATGACAACAGAAAGTCCAAAGATATCCGTCATCTTGGCTGTGCACGATCAATCACAGTCCTTGGAGCAGAATCTGTCGCAGTTTTTGACTCCGCAGGGAGATATTCCCTACGAGGTCATTGTGGTTGACGACTCTTCTACCGATGAAACGCCAGACATCCTGAAGCGTTTCAAGGCTGACTATCCACAGTTGTACACGACATTCTTACCCAAATCGAAAGTGCCCTACCCCTCGCGTCTGCGTTTGGCATTGACCGTTGGTGCCAAGGCTGCTCACGGTAAGCTGATATTGATATCGGACATCACTCGCCCACCCTTGTCGGACCAATGGCTTGCCACCTTGCTCAGCAACATCGACGAAAGTGCTGACGTGACGCTGATCTATCACGACAAGTCGAACATCTTCCAGACGTGGGACAGTTTAGACGAAGCGGCCCCCTATGTGCTGAAGGCTGAACGGAAGTCGAAACGTGGCCATCGTGGACGTTTCTTCCTGTTCCATCGTGGTCTATACAGCGATGTTTTGGTTAAGAAGTCTATGATTCACGAACTGCTGAAACTCTTCGACCAGAAGGTTGGCGGTCTTCGTCTGGAAGGCTTGCGTTTCAAGGTGATGTGGAGTAACCTGACAAATCGATAGCCTATGATTCGAATACTGCATTTCTATCCCGGCGACGATCACATGATCTCTGATTATGTGACGATGCTCAGCGAGAATATGGGATTGGAATGCAGCAACGAATTGGTGACCGAAAAGGCGCTTGCCCAACAGCGTCTCAATGCTTCCCACTACGACATCTTGCATCTGCATGGATGCTGGAATGCATCGTCTTATTTTGTTGGGAAACAGGCCGTTAAAAACGGAACACGTATCATCCTTTCGCCTAATGGACAACTCGCTCCTTGGGTAATATCCAATCGTTATTGGACGGAGAAACTGCCCAAACGACTGCTCTATCAGAAGTGGATTATCGAGAAGTCGTATGCTGTGATCGTGCAAGGCAAGATGGAAGAATCGTGCGTAAAGAAACTCGGATGGAACCAACGGCTGGTCGTCATCAAGAATCCACAGATTACGCATGCCATTTCCCGAAAATCGGCTGCCAACCAGGTGTTCCAAACCTACTGCAAGGTGATGAACTCGAACCCCTTGGAGCTGATGGACGACGACATGCGCACGCTGCTCCAACAGCTGATTATCGTAGGCATTACAGGTGACAAGCGATGGCTCGACGTGAAACCCATGCAGCAACCCGACACGCTGGACCAATGGAAACACTTGCTCAGCTATGCCCGTTTAGAGCATATCGACGACGTCATTCTACATGGATTGAGCGTCATGGGCTATGTGGCCCCAGATATAGATGTCGACCAGATGCCCTGTTTCTATCCCGACCATTATGCCGAACCCGTATCTATTGCTGACGCCATTGGCTTCAACTTCATTTCTGAGGTTGATCGTCTGCTGGCTATTTTCCGCTATTTACAAAAGCTGGCCGGGAAGCACCAGCTGGCCGTTTCGCATCTGGCAGAGCTGGACAGAGAGCTGCGCGAACACGAGTGCGACGAAGACTTGCTCGCTGAGAAGCTGAAAGACCAGCGTCACTATAAACAGGCAGCACGTATCCTCTTTGTCACCCAAGAGGTCACGGGACTGACGGAAGGTTTCATGCCCGTCGCCCCACTCGCTGACCGTACCAGTCAGCAAATACTCACTCAAGTAGAAAACCACCTAAAGATATAAAGCTATGAATAAAAACGCTATTAATCGCGACATGCACTATCTGCAGCTGCTTTCCACGTCGTTTCCGACCATTGCGACGGCAGCTACGGAGATTATCAATCTTGAAGCCATACTCAATCTGCCAAAGGGTACAGAACACTTTCTGGCTGATCTGCACGGAGAGAGTCAGGCTTTCCAGCATGTTCTGAAAAATGCATCGGGTAACATACGTCGTAAGGTCAGCGAACTCTTCAAGGGCGACATTCGTGAGACGGAGCGTCGTGAGCTCTGCACCCTGATTTATTATCCTGAACAGAAACTGGAACTCATCAAGGCTTCGGAAGATGATATCGACGACTGGTATCATATCACGATCCATCGGCTGGTGAGCGTCTGCCGTGATGTCTCGTCCAAATATACACGTTCAAAGGTGCGTAAGTCGCTGCCCGAAGAGTTTGCCTATATCATCGAAGAACTGCTCCATGAGCGTACTGACGATATTGACAAGGCTGACTATGTCAAGGTGATTGTCGACACCATTATTTCTACTGGGCGTGCTGACGACTTCATCGTAGCGCTCTGTAATGTCATCCAGCGTCTGTCTATCGACCAGCTGCATATCCTTGGCGATATCTTTGATCGCGGTCCTGGTGCACATATCATTCTCGACACGCTGCGACAGTATCACTCCTGGGATATCCAGTGGGGCAACCACGATATGCTCTGGATGGGTGCTGCAGCAGGCAACGACGCCTGTATCTGTAATGTGCTGCGACTGTCTTTGCGCTATGCCAATCTGACGACTATCGAAGAAGGTTATGGCATCAATCTCGTACCCCTGGCAACCTTTGCCATGGAGACCTATGGCGACGACCCCTGCGAAGAGTTCATACCCAAATTGCTGACGGGCAACGAGCTGGACGAGAAGACGATGCGCCTGACAGCTCAGATGCATAAAGCCATTGCGGTTATTCAGTTCAAGACAGAGGCGCAGATCTTCAAGCGTCGCCCGTCTTGGCAGATGGAAGACCGCTGTCTGCTCGACCACATTGACTACGAGCGAGGCGTCTGCACAATTGAGGGTAAGGAGTATGACATGAAGTCATGCCACTTCCCCACCGTTGACCCCAAAGACCCCTGCCAGCTTACACCTGAGGAGCAGTTGTTGATGGATAAGCTGCACCACTCGTTCCGTGTGTGCGAAAAGCTGCGCAAGCATATCAAGATGCTGCTCTCGCATGGTTGTATGTATAATATCTGCAATCAGAACCTGCTCTTTCATGCCTCATGTCCGCTCAATGCAGATGGTAGCTTGAAGGAGGTCGAGCTCTTTGAAGGCGAGCGATATAGCGGTATGGAACTGATGCACAATATCGGTATGATGGTACGCACCGCTTTCAACACCGATTCCGATCAGGAACAGCGTCTCTATGCACGCGACTATTTCCTGTATCTGTGGTGTGGCAAGGACTCCCCACTCTTCGACAAATCGAAGATGGCAACCTTCGAACGCTATTTCCTCTTAGACAAGGAGACCTACAAAGAAGAGAAAGGCTATTATTTCCAGTTGCGTGACAATGAGGAGATCTGCGACCGTATTCTCGATGCCTTTGGTGTCAAGGGAGCGAATCGCCATATCATCAACGGTCATGTGCCCGTTCATGCCTCGAAGGGTGAGAATCCCATCAAGGCTAAAGGCAAACTGATGGTGATTGATGGCGGATTCTCTGAGGCTTACCATAAGGAGACGGGTATTGCCGGTTATACGCTGGTATATCACAGTCGCGGATTCCAATTGGTTCAGCATGAGCCCTTTATGAGTGCAAGGGATGCCATCGAGCGAGGCCTTGACATCAAGTCGACCACTCAGCTGGTTGAGCTCTCTGCTCATCGCCAGCTGGTAGCTGATACGGACAAAGGCGTTGAGCTGCGTTCCCAGATTGAGGATTTGCGCCAACTGCTATACGCCTACCGTCATGGTATCCTGAAGGAGAAGAATAAAATCTGACCATGACCCATCGCGTTTTGATAGCCCTGGGCTCTAATTATCAGCAGGCTGCTCATCTGCAATGGGCCGTACAACGGTTGTCTCAGTTTGTCACCGACCTGCACTTGAGTCGTACCCTTTGGACACCAGACGTCAAGGGCAGTGGACTGATGTATATGAACCAGCTGGCCTTGGGCACCACCACGTTGTCTGCAGTTGATTTGGAACAAGCGCTGAAAGCGTCAGAAACAGCCACAGGTCGCAACCACCAGCAGGTCACTATCGATCTGGATCTGATGCTCTACGACGACGAGCGGTTCCATCTGCGCGACTGGCCTCGCCCCTATATCCAACAACTTATCAATGATGTCTTATGAAACACGTAGCACTTTTCCTCTTTGGTCTTTTCATGAGCCTGCCCCTGTCAGCACAGCGCTTCTCCGAGCATTTCGCTGACTCGACATTACGACTTGACTATGTCTTTGCGGGCGATGTTGCACGACAGCAGATCTTTGTCGACGAGCTCTCCGTAACCCCTCGTTGGTATGGGCGCCGCCATCGACTGAGTGAACTGCCTCTCAAGGGCAATGGTCAGATTACCGTCACTGCTCCTGCTACAGGTGATACGCTCTATCGTCACTCTTTCTCTACCCTATTCCAGGAGTGGTTAGCCACAGCCGAAGCTAAACAGGTGGCGAAGTCGTTTGAGAACGTGTTCCTCATCCCCTTTCCGAAACATCCCGTCAACGTCAATGTTCAGCTGTTCGACTATCATGACCAGGTGGTAGCATCGCTGACTCATCGGGTTGACCCGAAGGATTGTCTGATACGACAGTATCCCCAGCGCACACCATACGTCACGCTCCAGCAAGCTGCTGACACAACGTCATGCATCCATATCGCCTATGTGGCAGAGGGCTATACCCAAGACCAGATGGAGCAATATCTGCAGGACTGTCGCGATGCCAATGAAGCACTATTCCGTCATGAGCCTTTCCGTGCTATGCGTCAGCGTTTCAATATCATTGCCCTGATGTCGCCCTCAGCTGATACTGATGTCAGCCAACCCGGAAAGGGCATCTGGCGAAATACCGCCCTCGACTCCCATTTCGATACCTTCTACACGGAGCGTTATCTCACGACGCTGCATCTCAAACAACTGCATAACTTGCTCAACGGAACGCCCTATGAGCATATCATCGTTTTGGCCAATACGAGTCATTACGGCGGTGGAGGCATCTACAACTCCTATAATCTGTCATATACCCGTGGCAAGAACTTCCTGCCTGTTGTGGTCCATGAGTTTGGACATAGCTTCGGAGGTTTGGGCGACGAGTATCCCTATGGCGACAGCGATCCTATGTATTTTGCTGATACTGAGCCCTGGGAGCCCAATCTCACTACCCATCCTGACCATCCTAAGTGGCAGTCGCTGATTGATGCAGGTCGGGCTGGAGTCATAGAAGGTGGCGGTTATCTGTCGAAAGGCGTGTGGCGCGGACAGGAGAATTGTCGTATGCGTACCAACGAGCACCCTGACTTTTGTCCTGTTTGTCAGCAAGCGCTGCAACGGCTCATCGACTTCTATACCTGTAAAAAGCCTAAATAAATTTGGTTTTTCCCCTATTTTACACTACCTTTGCACTCTCAAAACAAATAATAAGGTATAAGAAAGCATGATAACAGTCACGAATCTGGCTATCCAGTTTGGTAAGAAGACGCTCTACAAGGACGTCAACATGAAGTTTACGAGTGGTAACATCTATGGTATCATTGGTGCCAACGGTGCAGGTAAGTCAACGCTGCTCCGCGCCATCAGTGGTGAGTTGGAACCCAACAAGGGTACTATCGAGATGCAGCCTGGCGAGCGCCTGAGCGTTTTGGAACAGGACCACTTTAAATATGATGAGTATTCTGTAATGAATACCGTGCTCATGGGCCATCAGCCCTTGTGGCAGAACATGAAGGAGCGCGAGGCTCTGTATGCAAAGGAGGAAATGACAGAAGAAGACGGAGTAAGGGCTGCCGACCTGGAAATGGCCTTTGCCGAGATGAACGGATGGGAAGCTGAGAGTGAGGCTGCCCAGTTGTTGCAGAACCTGGGTGTGAAGGAGACCGAGCACTACAAGCAGATGTCGGAGATCTCGAACAACGAGAAGGTGCGCGTCATGTTGGCTAAGGCACTGTTCGGACATCCTGACAATCTGTTGCTCGACGAGCCTACCAACGACCTCGACCTCGATACCGTACAATGGCTTGAAGAATACCTGTCTAATCTGGAGCAATGTGTGCTGGTTGTCAGCCACGACCGTCACTTCCTCGATGCGGTGTCAACCCAGACTGTCGATATCGACTTCGGCAAGGTAACCCTCTTCTCGGGTAACTATTCGTTCTGGTATGAGTCCAGTCAGCTGGCTTTGCGTCAGGCTCAGAACCAGAAGATGAAGGCTGAGGAGAAGCGCAAGCAACTGGAGGAGTTCATCCGTCGTTTCTCTGCCAATGTGGCAAAATCGAAGCAGACCACCTCACGTAAGAAGATGTTGGAGAAGCTGAATGTGGAAGAAATCACACCCTCTACCCGTAAATATCCTGGTATCATCTTCTCCATGGAGCGTGAGCCTGGCACCCAGATTCTTGAAGTCGAGGGTCTGAAGGCTGTCGACAGCGATGGTACTGTACTCTTCGACAATGTCAACTTCACCATTGAGAAGGGACAGAAGACCGTATTCCTCTCTCACAATCCTAAGGCCATGACGGCTCTGTTTGAGATTATCAATGGTAATCGTGAGGCTGATGCTGGTACCTACAAATGGGGTGTCACCATCACTACCGCCTATCTCCCACTCGACAATACCAACTTCTTCCAGTCGGAACTTAATCTCGTCGACTGGCTCTCACAGTATGGTACGGGCAACGAGGTGATGATGAAGTCATTCCTGGGTCGCATGCTGTTCAAGGAAGAGGATGTGCTGAAGCATGTCAACGTGCTCTCCGGAGGTGAGAAGATGCGTTGTATGATAGCCCGCATGCAGCTGAAGAATGCCAACTGCCTGATTCTCGACACACCGACCAATCATTTGGATTTGGAGTCTATTCAGGCCTTCAACAATAACCTCATCTCGTTCAAGGGCAACATCCTGTTTGCTTCGCATGACCATGAGTTCATCAATACTGTGGCTGACCGCATCATCGAGCTGACACCCAAGGGAACTATCGACAAGTTGATGACCTATGATGACTACATCTATGATGAGGCTATCAAGGAGCAAAAGGCTAAGATGTACGAATAAAAGTGGCACGATTTTTGCAATAGACGCTAAAAAATCATCAAAGAGCTATGAAAGAAGAAGAAAAGATCAACATCGAAGACGAGGAGCAGACATCAGCTCCCGAAGAGAATACGGAGAACACTGAGAATGCTGAAGAACCTGCAGTTCAGGAGAACGAGGAGAAAGACCCCTTGGAGGCTGCGCAGGCAGAAATAGAGGAGCTGAAGACACAGATTCTCTACAAGACAGCTGAGTTTGACAACTACCGCAAGCGCACCCTGAAGGAGAAAGCAGAGCTGATTCTCAATGGTGGCGAGAAGGCTGTCAGTGCCGTTCTGCCTATCATCGACGATATGGAGCGTGCCATTGAGAATGGTCAGAAGACTGACGATCCTGCTGTGCTGCGTGAGGGTATGGAACTCATCTATCACAAGATGATGAAGGCCCTCGAAGGTCTTGGCGTGAAGAAGATAGAGACTGAGGATGCCGATTTCAATACCGACCTGCATGAGGCTGTAGCTATGGTTCCTGGTATGGGCGATGATAAGAAAGGCAAGGTCATCGACTGTCTGCAGGCAGGCTATCAGTTGAACGATAAAGTAATCCGCCACGCTAAGGTGGCCGTAGGACAATAAGCAATGGCAAAGAGAGACTATTATGAGGTACTTGGCGTCGACAAGAACGCTACCGAAGACCAGATCAAAAAGGCCTATCGCACGATAGCCATCAAATACCACCCTGACCGTAATCCTGGCAATAAGGAGGCAGAAGAGAAGTTCAAAGAAGCTGCTGAAGCCTACGACGTATTGCATGACCCCCAGAAGCGTCAGCAGTACGACACGTTCGGATTCAACGGTCCTGGCGGTGCGGGCGGTTTCAATCCTTTCGAGGGCGCCTCGATGAATATGGACGATATCTTCTCGATGTTCGGCGATATTTTCGGAGGTCGTGCCGGATTCGGAGGTTTTGGCGGAGGAGGTTCTCGCGGACGTCAGCAGCATCGCGGCTCTGATCTCCGTCTGAAGGTTCGCCTCTCGCTCAACGAGATTGCTACTGGTGTCACCAAGAAGTTTAAGGTACGCAAGGACATCACCTGTTCTCATTGTCATGGTACGGGTGCAGAGGCTGGCAGCACCAGCGAGCAGTGTCCTACGTGTCATGGTTCAGGTGTCATCACCCATACCACTCAGAGCATCTTCGGTATGATGCAGACGCAGGGCGTTTGTCCTACCTGTAATGGTGAAGGTACTGTCATCAAGAACAAGTGTAAGCATTGTGGTGGCACAGGTATCGAGAAAGGCGAGGAAGTGGTCGAGATCAAGATTCCCGCAGGCGTTGCTGAAGGAATGGTGGTCAACGTTCCTGGTAAGGGTAACGCTGGTAAGCGCAAGGGTATCAATGGTGACATCCAGGTGTTTATCGAG
>Ga0247611_10006092_pt1 | contig 15607 bp, 13 predicted proteins | sample 177DNAGHGhighgp2_FD_192422 | JGI IMG/M metagenome (GOLD analysis project Ga0247611, IMG submission 192422) | Sheep rumen microbial communities from Palmerston North, Manawatu-Wanganui, New Zealand - 1770 DNA GHGhigh gp2 | ecosystem: Host-associated > Mammals > Digestive system > Stomach > Rumen...
CTCGCAGGCTTCCAGAAGGTCCTGGAAAGTGGTTTCGAAGTCGCCGGTGTACCATGGGTCCGCCACATCGCGGCCGACGCCCGTGTAAGACATCATCAGATGTATTTTGCCGGCGGGGTCATCCGGGATGAAGCGTTTGATCAGCCGGAGGTTGGACGCATCCATGCAGATGATGCGGTCGAAGCGGTCGTAGTCGGAGCGGCTTACCTGCCGGGCGCGTTTGGCGGGGTCTAACCATACGCCGTGCTGGTTCAGGCAGCGTTTTGCCGGCGGATAAATGGGATTTCCGATTTCTTCGGCCGACACGGCGGCGGACTCGATATAAAACTGATTCTCAAGACCTTTTGCCTTTACCAGCGCCTTCATGATAAACTCCGCCATGGCGCTTCTGCAGATGTTGCCGTGGCAGACAAAAAGGATTTTTATTATTCTATTCTGTTCCAATTTGATACGTGGCAAGTATTAGTAGCGGTTTACACTATGGTTTACTTTTTCTTATTAGCGAGTTTCTTCAGCGTTGCAAGCGAATTAACCGACAAATCCAAGATTGATACCTGCGTCTTATCGTGGTTTTTGAGTTTGAAGTGAAGCAAGTGATTGGAGAAGTAGTCAAACATTGCTGCCCTGATTTCTTCATTCATTCCCAAGTCAAAGAAGAAATGCTCAAGCCCTTCCCTGTATTCTTCCTGCTTCTGTTCCCTTGTGGTTGAGGACGGATTGTGGTATAGCCATTTGTCGGGGTTGGCGGCACAGATATCTTGGAAGAACCGCTTGAACTGCTTGTTTTCAACGGCGATTTCCATACGTTGTATCTTATCGTCCATTCCGTTCCACGCTCTTGTCAGCACTTCCTTGTCTTTGCGTGATTGAGCAAGTTCTCGTGCCTTGTCATATACCTTCAACGTACAATTGTTCCCTGCCTCATACTTGGCTGAATGGATATACAGGGACGGACGTGGTGCTTTCTTAATGCGGCTCCGCTGATAGTATTCCCAATAGCCGTCAAGGATTTCTTCAGGGTTTTTGACTTTCTTCCATAGCAGCACCATATCAAACACTTCGGGCTTACCTACGGCGTATTGTATTCTGCTGATAACACTTGCTTCCGTGTCACAGGCGATTTCTACGGAAGTGACGTTGTTGAATGCTAACCCCAATCGGCTGAACGCATAGAATGGGAACGAGAAGTAGTTGTACTTGGTTACGCCCTTGTCCTTCCCTTCAGGGACATATCCCGCTGTCTCGTACAAAGATTTGGTAGCGTATGAGAAGAAACACTTACTTCCATACTTCTTGGACTTGTTGAACGTGAAAGTCCCTAATTCAACAGGCGGCTTATCCTCAACGAATAACTTTGCAGTGATATCCTTGTCATTAACCTTTTCAACACTTTCAAACAACAGATAGAACCCGTCATAATGGATTTCACTTCTTGGAGAGTTGTGATAGGCATTATACAGGTTATCATACAGGTTTTCAGGTTGCAGCAGGCAAATCCTAACTTTGTCTATGTTGAAAATCGTCTTCATTCCAATTAAACTAAAGGGAGAATAGCGGCTCAACGGGACTTCGCCCCTTGCCGCCGCAGGGCTTCCCCACGTGTTCTGCAAAGATACGATTTTGCGACAGCATTTCCTTATTTGTTAATAGAAATCTTGCCCTGTATCAAAATCGGTACGGCGTGCAAATCTGACAATCTTATCTGAACGCACCCTTGTATATCCGTTTGCAAATTGATAGGATTATATCCAAAAGATAAATATCACCAATCTACAAATCCTACCAATCTTTTTTCGCCTACCTGTCTTTACAAGTATTGCTTGATTTTGCGGAGCGTACCGATTGCCGTGCCTGTCAATTGCTGAACGTTGCGTAAAGATATCCCCTTCCTCAACAAGGATAATTCCTTGGCGTATTGTTCCCTGTATTCCTGTTCAGATTTCCTGTATGAAGAAGGACGTCCAAGTTTCAGGGATTTGTCTTCCTTTCGTCTTTGAAGATACGCCGAATAGCCCATTTGCATTCTCGTGCGGATTTGCTGCCTTTCAAGTTGACTGATTTCAAGCGTTATCGTCAAAATGAGAGACGTGACAGGCGATATCTTACCATTATCGTCAAGCGTGGATAGGTTGTAATTGGCGAGATACAGGTTTACTCCATTGTCAGCAAGCGTGCGGATAATCTGTACGCCTGTAATCAAGTCACGGGAAACACGGCTGATTTCCGTAGCACAGCAAAAGTCAATCTGATTATCCTTGACGTAGGCAATCAAATCCAAGATTTCCTGCCTTGCCTCAATGGGTGCGGCTCCACTGACATAACCACCGAACACTTTGACGATTTCCCAATCACGCTTTTTGCAGATTTCCGTCAGCGTGTCAATCTGATACTGATAGTCCTGTAATCCCTTTCCCTTGTCCGTAGAACAGCGGCAAAGTAGCACACAACGTTTCATAACCGCTTATAAACTATATGTTTCCCTTACACGTTTCTCATAGTCAGGGCAGTATTCCACCAACCTGTCAACGCAATCCACAAGTCCGTCCACGTATATCCCTTCCTGTTGTTCTTTCGTTGAGCCGTCAGGGTTGAGGGTGCGGACAGAAAACAAGTCCCAACCTTCGTCATAAAGCACTTCCACCTTGCCTGTATGATTGAAGCCCTGAACGCTGAAGCGTAATCCGTTTTGCACAGGGATAGGATTATGGAACCCCCAAGACAGGACAATCCCAAGATAATGTTTGAAGATAGTCAGAATGTATGTTGCCATTTCCATATCGTTGAAGTTTGTGGGGAGGGGTTGCCTCCCCTGTTTGATTAATAAACCTTTATGAGCGTTTCAAGCGAGAAGCAACGGAAGTTCTGACGTTCCAAATCGTAGTACGTCACGTTACCGAATTGGGCATTGTGCCGCCCCGTGTTCTGTATCTTGGGTGCAATGAGAGAGCCATACAGACAGCCGATAGCGTGGCGGATTTCCTTCTTGGACTTGGAGTAGAAATCAAACTCCACGATTTCACCCTTGGACAGGCGTTTCTTCAATTCAGCCACCATTGCAAGTTTAGCCCCAAGGAGGACAGGATTAATTTCACCTTTGGACTTCGCAATCATAAAAGAAGCCCTGTTAATGTCAGTGGTGTTGACGATAATGTTTGCTGCGGTATTCATATCTAAACGTGTTATGTGTTAAACTATTTGCTTACGCTGCAAGAGCAGCCAAATATTCATTCTTTTTTGCCGTGTTATCGGTATCGTGTCCATTAACAGCGTCCCGTGCTTCTTCAAAAGCCAAAGTCCACAGGTTGCGGAGAGCCGTTCTGACGATTTCATTATCAATAGAACTGACAAGAGCAACGAACTTACGCATTCCTGCTTTGGCTGCATTATACCTCCAATCATATCCGCTGTCAGCCATACGCCAATACCAATCGTGGTTTTCAATCATTTGAAGAGCGTCCTGTATTTTGTTATTCTGTGTCATATCGTTATTTCCTTAACCCGATACAAAGATAGTTCATTTTTTCTGAACTACAAAATAATTCTTCCACTTTTTCTAAACTTTTTTCACTTTTTTTGAACTATTTTGGGATTATTCACCTTAAAAGTTTATCTTTGGTGAATTAAAGTACATTTTATGGAAACCTATTTTGCAAAGAATGCTGATATCCTGCTGAAAGAAAGACACTTGACGCAGCAGGACTTCTGTAAGAAGTTGGGGAAGAGCAAGTCCAATTGGGAGAACATTGTGAAAACCAAGAACCTTGAAATGCTTTCACAGATAGCCGAAATCCTTGATATGAAAGTTGAGGACGTGATTGGGCTGAACAAACAAAAGTTCAGTATCAATGGATTTGTGAAAGTCGCTGACACAATCCACGAGATACAGGACAGGGAGGACGTTGAGAACCTGTTGAAACGAATTATTGACTTGGAAGTTGGAGCGTAGTTCCAAATATCCGCAAGATTGCTTATCTTTGATAGTTAAATCGCCAAAACGCAAATAACAATATGCCTACACTTCATTGGATAGGAAAAGAGAAAGTTGTGAACCACCACCAAGAAGTCCCGTACAGGGTGTTGGAACACAAATACGGCTTCCGTGACGGAGTTCAATCTGACGAAGACACAGGAAGTGGCAATATGATAATCCACGGGGATAACCTTGAAGCGTTGAAGTCCCTGTTGCCTAAATATCAGGGTAAGATTAACTGCATTTACATTGACCCGCCCTATAATACAGGGAAAGAAGGGTGGGTTTATAACGACAATGTTAATTCTGACAAGATACAACAATGGCTCGGTGCTGTTGTTGGGCAAGAGGGTGAAGATTTCACAAGGCACGATAAGTGGCTTTGTATGATGTATCCACGATTAAAACTTCTCCACCAACTTCTTGCTGATAATGGGATTATTTTTATTTCCATTGACGATAATGAGTTTGCCAACTTGAAGATTATATGCGACGAAATCTTCGGGGTTAGAAATATCATTGCAAACCTAATTTGGGATTTAGGGACAGGAACTACGGCAGGACATTTTACTCGGGGACACGAGTATATTCTATGCTATGCGAAAGACAAATCCATTGTGGATAATTTCAGTAACACACAAGACAATCAAAAGATACGACACGGGGCACTGAAAAAGATTTCCAAAAAGAACCCGCCCGTGGAAATCACTTTTCCGATAGGATTTCGTTTTGAAGGGACTGATGCCGTGTTTTCGGGGGAACTTGGCGGAAGCGAAAAAGAGTATATTTTGTCCGAACGAATGGAGTTCAAAGACGGCAAATTGACTGCTCCTACTACGATAAGAGCAGGGTTTGCTATGCGAAAACAGGTTGAAGATTATATCGCAGGGAAAGAAGTTTATGACACTAAAGGGCAGCGTGTTACGGGTTTTTTCTTCAACAAGAAAGGTATCCTTTTCTACGAAAAAGATAAAACCATTGTTAACCCAAGAACGGTTTTGAGCGGTATAGCAAATACTAAAAACGGAACCGATGAATTAAAGAGTATCTTTGGAACTTCTCCGTTTGATTTCCCAAAGCCAAGTGCTCTAATTGGCTATCTGATTGAACTTGTGACAGACGATAATTCAATTATCCTCGATAGTTTCGCAGGAAGTGGAACGACTGCACACGCCATTCTGAACCTCAATAAAGAAGGTGGAAGTAGGAAGTTTATCCTCGTTGAAATGGAAGATTATGCCGAAACTATTACGGCTGAACGAGTGCGTAATGTAATCAAGGGTTATGGAGAAGGTAAAAATGCGGTAGAAGGGACTGAAGGAGGTTTTGACTTCTACGAATTGGGCGAACCACTATTCTGTGAGGACGGAACCCTAAATGAAGAAGTAGGTGAAGACAAAATCAGGGAGTATATTTTTTTCTCTGACACGCAGCAGTCATTACAGGAACGGAACCTCGAAAACAAGTATTACTTGGGGAACGCCTTCGAGACGGCGTACTACTTCTACTACGAGCGTGACACAATGACTATCCTCAACCACGAGACGTTGAGGCAGATAGTCACCAAACGAGCGGAGCAGTATATCATTTATGCTGACATTTGCACCCTGACGGAAGACGAAATGAACCGCTTGGGTGTTGTCTTTAAGAAAATCCCACGTGACATTAAACGCTTTTAGGGTATGGAACTGAAAAACTACCAACAGGAAGTCCTGTCGGACTTGTCCAACTACATAGATATTGTCAAGGAATGCAATAACCTTAACGTGGCGTATCGCACCTATTGGGAGCGGAGAGGCGTTTCAATAGATACAACGGGGGAAGGATATCTTCACCCATACGACAATAGCGTTAAGGGAGTACCCAAGGTAACTATCAAAGTCCCCACGGCGGGCGGAAAGACGTACATTGCCTGTAATGCCCTGAAAAGGATATTTGACGGATTACCGAGTGGCAAGCCCCAAGTGGTTGCGTGGTTTGTCCCGTCCGATACTATCCTCAAGCAGACGTATGAGAAGTTGAGCAATCCCAATCACCCGTACAGGCAGCGTATAGATAGTTTGTTCAATGGAGCCGTCCGTATCGTTGACAAGGAAACCGCTTTGTTCGGCACAGGTATCAGCCCTACGGAGATACGTGAGCAACTGACGATATTCATTTTGAGCGTGCAGTCGTTTGCCTCCAAGACAAAAGACGGGCGGCGTGTGTATAGGGAGAATGAGAACCTGACGGAATACACAGCCCTATACGATAGTATGACAAAGCGGGTGGACGGAGCCGATGATACGGCGTTTATTCAAGTCCTGTCATATCTGAACCCTGTCGTAATCATTGACGAAAGCCATAATTTTGAAGCCCCGTTGCGGGTTGAGGTACAGAATGACATAAACCCCCGCTTTATACTTGAACTGACGGCTACGCCACGGAAAAAGAGCAATATCATTAGTTTCGTGGACGCAATCAAGTTGAAGGAGGCGAATATGGTGAAACTGCCTGTTATCGTCTATAACCACCGCACTACGAATGACGTTCTGACGAATGCTATCAACTTACAGCGTAGTTTGGAACAGAAAGCCGTTGAGCAAGAGAAGAACGGAGGGCTGTATATCCGTCCAATAGTCCTGTTCCAAGCACAGCCCAAGACAGATACTGATAGTGAGACGTTTGACAAGATAAAGACAAAACTAATCCAAATCGGAATACCCGAAGAGCAGATTAAAATCAAAACGGCACAAAAAGACGAAATCAAGCGTACTGACTTAATGAGCCGTGATTGCCCTGTCCGCTATATCATTACTATCAATGCCCTGAAAGAAGGGTGGGATTGCCCGTTTGCCTATATCCTTGCGTCCTTGGCAAACAAAACTTCAAGGGTGGACGTTGAGCAGATTTTGGGACGTGTCCTGCGTCTTCCCTACACCACCAAGCACAAGAGCAACTTATTGAACCTGTCCTATGTGTTTACGTCTTCCGATGATTTCAATGGAACCATTCAGACGATTATCAGCGGGTTGAACAAGGCAGGTTACAGCAAGCGTGATTTCAAGGTATCGGAACCTGAAGCCCAAACGGAAGAGCCACAGGAAATGGAAGAAATGGGCGGCTTGTTCGGCAATTACGTTGACGGCTACAACGCCACGGGAGAAGACAGCGGAGGCGGTATGCTTGAAGAGCCGTCTGTCCCGTATGGCTATGGGGAAACCGATAATGACGATATTGGAGTGGACGTTGAGGCAGTAAAGGAGGGTATTTCCGATTTCCAACAGGCAGATACGGCTGCTATGGAGAAGACGGCTAATGAAGTCAGCAAGCAGTATGACGCTGAAATGGAAGAGGCAAAGAAAGACAATGACAATATCCCCAACGATTTGAAAGATATGCAAACGTATTATACGCTGAACAGGATTTTCAAGGAGCAAGCAGAGGGCATAGTACTGCCGACATTTGTTAAGAAGGTGGCTTCTTCCACCATTTTTGACATTGGTGAGGAAAGTATTATTCCCGTCACAAAGAAAATGCTTGCGGAGGGATTTGACTTGAGCAAAGCGGATAGGAACATTTCATTCACGAGAACCGCAGCCCAAGCACAAATGATTGACTTGTCCACGACAGACGAATACACCCCCAAGGCATTCAACCTGAAGGAAAGTGACTTGTTGGACTTCAGAAAGCATTTCAAATCCTCGCCGAAAGAAGGAAAACAACGTCAATTGGTTGATAAACTTACAAGGGCAATGCACTATGACGAAATCCCTGAAAAAGACATTAAAGATTTTATTTTCAATGTTATAAAGGATTTTGACAACGAACAATTGGACGAATTGTATGATAACGAATTGGACACGCAAGGCAGGTTAAAGGAACATATCAACGCCCTGCTTGTTGAATACCAAGAACAACGCTTCAAGGATTTGCTTGATTTGAGTGCAATTACCTGTGAGCCAACATACACATTCCCCAAGCGAATGACGTATAAGAAAACGGCGATTGGATTGTCCAAGGGGCTTTATACCGAAGAAGACGGCGATATCAACAGCTTTGAGTATGACGTAATCAAAGAAGTTTCCAACTTGGACAACGTGGTGTTTTGGCACAGGAACCCTGATAGAACCAACGGATTTGGCATAAACGGGTTTATCAATCATTACCCTGACTTCATTGTTGTTCTGAAAAGTGGACGTATCGTAATGCTTGAAACCAAGGGCGGAGACAGGGACAACTCCGATAGCAAGCGGAAATTGGAATTGGGAACGCTATGGGCTAACAGAGCAGGAGACAAGTACCGCTATTATATGGTGTTCAGTACGCCGAAATTGGAAGGAGCCATTTCTACCCAACAACTGCTTGAAAGATTGAAGAACCTGTAATGCGTCAAAGCAAAATCATATACTATCCGTCCCTGTCGGTTAAAGAGAACGCCAAGAAAAACGGCGTGTCCGAAGCCGCTGTCAGGTATTATATCAAAGCCAATCACATAGACAGGCGGGCGGAAGAGAAAGCACAGATTATTGCTGATTGCAGGAAGTATTATGCCTTTCACCCCAAAGCGTCCAAAAGCAAGGTGGCACGGGAAACCAAGTATGGGCTATCCACGATACGGAAGTATTGGGACTATATTGCTACTGATAAACCATTCGTGGATTTTGATAGGAATAAAGCCAAAGAGCGACAGGAAGCAATCAAGTCCCCTGAAAAGGTTGAAGCCAACAGATACGAGATTTGGAGCGACATTCTGAAGGAAATCCCCGATATGTTCAGATTGGCGGAGACGGAAGACATAAAAGGACTACGCAAGTTCTTCCGAGAGAAACCCGAAATGCCAATGCTGTTTATCGGCAGCGGAGGGCAACAGGGGTGTTTACCTGCTTTGCTGTATGGTATGAACGGAGGTATCGGCAAGGGTATTACTCCATACACATTCCCGTCCGTATCTGACAATGCCTTGAAACATACCCGTGTCTTGCTAATGAGCAAAGGCGGACGGAATGACGATATCGTATATGCTTCACGTAGAGCCGTAGATATCAACCCTACGGAAACGGCGTGTTTGACATTCCACGCAAGTGAAGAGAACCGAATGATAAAGGTGCTTTCAGGCACGGAGGCAAAGATTTTTCTTTTCAATCACCCTGAACTGAAGGACGGGTTTACGTCTGTGCGTGGGAAGTTCTACAAACTTGGATTACTATACAGGGCATTCACGGGGGAGCAGGAAATCTTGTCCAAATTGAAGGTGGAGTTGGAACCCGACAAATGCTTCCAATACAAGTTGAATAGAGAAGGTGTTGATTTGCCTAATTTGCGACAAATCAAACATTTCCTTGTGTTGTATGGAAGTTTTGCCGAACCCGTTGCCGTGGACTTTGAAAGCGTTATGGCAGAGACAGGTATAGCGTCTGTTCAAGTGTGTGATTATCGGAACTTCTGTCACGGACGCTTTATTTTCGCCTCCAACCATACACAGAACTACAAGGAGCCACAGGTTCAGAGCGATGCGGCTATGGTTATGCTCATTACCCCAAGGGAACGGAAGATAGCAACGGATATGTTGAAGAACGTTATCCCTGCCCGTATGCCTGTAATCCTCATTGAGACAGAACATAATAGTCCGCTTGCTATCCTTGACTTGGAAGTTAAAACCAACGTTCTGATAGGTGAAATCGGAGAGAAGGCGTATGGGATAAATCCGTATTCCCCGCCGAACTATTCCGACATTGACAAGCGTGTGCCGATTAACAATATCAAGTTTACGGCGGACTTTAACGTTTGGGGCAATCTGACATACAAGGAACCTGATAGAAGCCACGAGATAGCCCTGAAGCAGCAGATAGACGAATATATCCGACAGGAACACGAATACACGTCACGCCTTGAACAAGTAGTCCAACCTCAACTACGGATTGACAAAGCGGACATTTGGAAGAAAGAGCAATACAACGCCTCAACCCACCTGTGCTATGCTTTCCGCAAGAAAGAGGATTTGCACAAGGACGTATATGTGCCGTTGGGGAATATGAACAGCGGTTTTCCGTACAAGATTGCGGGGGTGAAGTTCAATCAATCGGAGGGGGCATATATCAGTGGAATGTTCTCCGACAACACGCCTGAACATATTGCCGTGCAGAGGGAATTGGCGGTTGCAAAGAGCGGGATGGACGCAAAAAAAGATATCCGCCACAGGTATCAGAGCATTGCCCGCAAGGATTGGTATAACTTCAACGTGGAGTGGATGCTATTCTGCGTGTGGAAGAAATGCAAAGGGAGTAAAAAGTTCAGGGATTTGCTTCTTGCCATTCCACGGGAGGCAATAATCATTGAAGACACGTCATTCCAACCCAAGCGTCCGAATGACACCGCTGCGTTTTGGGGGTGCAGAAACGCCGATATAAAGACGTTTAATGACTTGGTGGAGGATTATGTCAATCTGACGAACAAAGACAAGAATAAGGCGGAAAAAGGGCGGATAATACAGGGCTATCGGAATGACTTCTGCAACTATGGCGTATTCCGTGGCACAAATGCAATGGGTAAAATCCTAATGCTGTGCAAACAATGCCTCCACGAAGGAACTGAACCTGACATTGATTATGAACTGCTGAAGAGCAAGGAAATCTACCTATTGGGAAAGCGTTTGGATTTTGATAGGTAATACGCCAAAAGACAATTATATCTAAAAGACATAAGTTGCCCCAAACGTACAATAGTGATGTACTGATAAAGTTGTCACAAAACAGGGGGTACACAAAATGGCTCCAAGGATTTCCCACGGAGCCATTATTCTTACAGCATAATATCCTCAATAGTCGTAGTCCCGCTATCGTCCTTGCGGGGTATTTGTTCCCAATAGGTTTTGACACCCTGTGCAATATGTGTGCGGTGAGTAAAACTTTTGCTTCTTCCCTTAAGGGATTGGGATATCTTCTGCCTTGTTTCAGGGCTGACTTCCCTGTTCTGCCTTTTGTACTGCTTGTCTGTTGTAACCATAGATAACCATTTTACTATAAATAGTTTTACAAAGCAAAAAAGACAAGGAAAGGAAGGTAGGTTGACTTTGAAAAGTTGAAAAATTGGGGTAAAATTATCACGCCTAACAATGGGGGCTACTATGCCTATCAGGGGGTAGGGGTAGTAAACGAGGGGGATTACATTTAACCCTACCTCAAAATCCCCAAGGGAGGAAGGGAAAATTAACACGCCCAACAATTCAAACGCCTGAAATCAGGGGTTTTACAGGCGAATTAATTAACGAAAAATCACGCTGAAACGGACGTGGATTTCAATCAATCTTTACGGGTTGTAATATCTTGTAAAACAATAGATTACAGACGCATTTAAGAGTAGCAATCTATAAGAGAGAAATGGCGGGACTTTCTGCGATTAATATATCCATTCACGGAGGTGGATTGACATAGACAAAAACCGACTATTTTTCGGCATTTCTGCTCTTCAAATAAGCGATTTTAGCGTCCAAATCGTTACCAAACCTCTCTTCTAACTCTTTATCCAAGTCCTCAAACTGCTTCTTAATGAAATCCCTGTATCCTTCTTCTCCACCATACTTCTTCAGCATTTCCTCTTCTTCCTGCTGCTTCTTCTCAAAATGTGCCTTCAATTTCTCATTGACAGGTTTCCGCTTACGTGCCTCAATGTAATCGGGCTGTCCTGTCAGATATGATAGTTCATTGGCTTTAATAATATTCTCGTCTTCAAACTCTTTGAGATACGTTTCAATTTCAGCGGGGTTACGTCCCATATTTTGTGCAATCAAGCCAATGGAAACGTTGTTGTGATACAGGTTGGAGGCGTATGAATGGCGGGCAGAATAGAATGTGATACCCTTAATCCCCAACTTTTCTCCAACACGCTTAATATTGTTGTTTACCAAGTAAGTAGCATAGTTCATTCGTCCGAACTTCTTGCTTGGAGTATCGTCCAACTTGGAATAGATAGGGAATACATAGGTATCGTCCTGTTCTTCTTCCGTCATATCCTTCAGGGACGCAGTGAATGGCATAAGAAACGGAAACAGGACACTAACCTCAACGATTATCCGCACAGGGTGATTTGTCTTGGCTCGTGCAACCTCAATCTTGTAGTAATCCGTTGTCTCTTTGTGTTCTTGGGCGTATTCTAATCCGTGTAGGGCAACGTCAGACATAAACTTCTTCTTGTCTACCACCTCATAATCCTGCAAATCCTTCCATTTCAGATTTGCCATATCCACCAACGCCAAACCCTGCATAAAGTAGGAACACAGGAACAAGGCAAGCGATAATTGTTCAGCGTCAATCGGCGTAAGTTTCGTTGTACCCCTGCGTCTGAACTTCTTGTTCCAATAGTGTTTCTTGCATACCTCCAAGTCGGTTTTTTTATCACCCATTATGCCGTAAGTGTCAATGTAGTATTTCTGCAATTGGGTGATTTCAGGGAACGACAGGGCACGTTTCTTTGTTCGTGTGTCAAGTTTACGGATATGCGTGTAGTTCTCAAGGGGTGATTTGGTGATATAGTTCTTACTGACAGCGTAGTTGAATGCTGCTTTCAGGCAATCAAAGAACTTCTTAATGCTCGTATCCTTGTATTTCGTCCGCAGGTGTGCTTCAAAGTCCCTAATCCAATTGCTGTCCACGTCTATCAACTCCACGTCCACATTGTCCGTGTACCGCTTGATAATGTTCAGAAGGGTTGTATATCCTGTTGACGTGTTGTATTGCTCAGCCTTTTCCTTGAAGAATGCTATCCTTTCTTCAAACAGGGTATAAAGCGTCTTGTTCGTAACGGCTGTCCTTGTTGTGGCTTTGATTATAGATTGAGCCGAATACACTACCCCTGATTTTTCAAGCGTCAGAACGACTTCTTCTGCCTTCTTCTTCTCACTTCTGATAATGGTATTGATATTAACAGCGTTGGGGTGTGTCGCACGGACTTCGCCTTTTTTCTCGTTCCAATCTTTCTTTTGACAGGAAATACCTATACCTTTGTACTTACGCTGATTGTTGTAAGTCACACGGAGCATAATCGGGTGTTCTCCATTGGCTAAATGCTTGGAGGTGTATAGCACTACGGATATGGACGGGAGTGTTTTCTTCACGCTAACAAATAGATTTAGTTTACCCTGTGGTTTACATTAATATAGCAAAAATCCCCACTTTGGTTTACATTCACAAAGATAGGGATTTTTTATAAAATGCTGATATAAACTAAAATAAAATAGTTTTTTCTATTTTCTATTAGTTTCCGTGGCAGACAAACAGTACTCTCATTTTTTGCATGTGCAAAGATACTGCTTTTCTTTTCGTAAATTTGCATTCCCAAAAGAAATCCTGTCATGGAAAGTCCATATCAACTCATTATCTTCGACCTCGACGGAACCTTGCTGGATACGCTGGCCGATCTTGCCGCAGCCGTGAATCATGCCTTGTCCGTCCGCGGCCTTCCGCTCCACAGCCTCCAGGAGTATCGCTCCATGGTGGGCCACGGGGTACGCAACCTGGTGAAACAGGCGCTGCCCTCCGGCGCCGACGATGCCTTGATCGATGCCGCCCTGGACGATTTCAAGGCCTTCTACACCGCCCACATCGATGTCCATACCCGCCCTTACCCCGGGATGCAGGACCTGGTCCGGGACCTCCATGCCGCAGGTGTGCGTATGGCCGTGGCTTCCAATAAGTTCCAGGCCGGAACGGAGAAACTGGTCGGAGAATTCTTCCCCGGCATACCTTTCGTGGCCATCCTCGGAAACCGGGAGGGCTATCCGCTGAAACCGGACCCGGAGATTGTGGAAGAGGTGCTCCGGTCGGCCGGCGGCGTCTCCCGCCGGGATGTCGTGATGGTCGGAGATTCCAGGACCGACATGCTTACCGCGGCCAACGGCGGTATCGGCGCTGTCGCCGTCGGCTGGGGATACCGCACGCTGGACGCATCCGAAAATTACCGCCTGGCGGGAAGCGTCACCGAACTCCGCACCCTCCTTTTCGGACGGCCGTTCTATGTCGGCGAGCCCGTGAATACGCCGCCGGATAACCCTTCAACGCACCTGCAAAAACTTGTTTATGAGTCGTTTGCGCGTCTTGGAATTCCCTTCACCCGCGTGGATACCGACCCGGGTATCACCATGGAAGACTGCGTCCGCATCAGCGAACGGATCGGTGTGGATATCGTCAAGACCGTCTTCCTCTGTAACCGGCAGCAGACAGCCTTCTACCTCTATGTGATGCCCGCCGGAAAGCCTTTTGTCACACGCGAATTCTGTGCGGCCCTCGGCATCCCGCGCGTATCGTTCGCATCCGCCGACAAACTCCTGGAACTCACCGGTGCGGCGCCCGGGGCAGCGACCATCCTGAGCGGCGTATGGCCGGCCTCGTCCGGGGTTTCCCTGGTGCTGGACCATCGCGTCGCCGACGCCCCCGAATTCGCCTGCACCGACGGCACCCCCACCTGTTTCGTGCGCATCGCTACCCGCGACCTGCTGGACAGATATCTCCGCGGACGGGAGGTCGCCGTGATATAGCCGTCCAGCCGGGACTTTCGTTATTTCCGACAAAAGTATTAACTTTGTGGAGCCCAATTCAGTAAACAGTACCTATGACGCAGGACCAGCTTTGGATTAACCGCTATATCGAAATTCGGGATTTCATGGAGGCGAACCACCGGAAGCCTTCGAAACATACGCCCGAAGAGCGGGATATGCACAATTGGTGGAAGCACAACAAGAAACTGCTGAATGCGGGAGAACTCAGGAGTGACCGCGTCACGCTTTTCAACCAGTTGCTGGAGATGGGGGAGAAGTACCGCCGGGTCAACCAATACGTGTAAGCGATGAAGAATCTTTGGGAAAAATGGACGGGCATGAGCCTGGTCCTGCGCATCCTTGTCGGCGTGGCGCTGGGCGTCGTCCTGGGCCTGACCCTGCCGTCATGGACATGGATCGGCATTTTCGGGACCATCTTCGTGGGCGCCCTGAAAGGGGCTGCGCCGGTGCTGGTGGCTCTGCTGGTGTGCGCTTCCGTCGCCAAGGCTGGCTCCGGCATGGGTCTGCGCTTCCGCACGGTGATTCTTCTCTATCTCGGCAGTTCGCTCTTCGCGGCGTTGCTGGCCGTGTCGGCCTCGTTCCTTTTCCCGGTCACGCTGACCCTCCAGGATGCGGCGATGGAAGCGGCGCCGCATTCTCTGGGCGATGTCTTTTCCCATCTGCTGTCGAATATCGTGATGAATCCTATCCGGGCGGCCGGAGAAGCCAACTACATCGGCATCCTCTTCTGGGCCGTCGTCATTGGACTGGCACTCAAGGCCGTAGCGGGGGAGCGGGCCATCCAGGTCGTCTCCGACTTCTCCGACGCCGTGTCCGTTCTGGTCGGGTGGGTCATCCAGTTCGCCCCGCTGGGCATCATGGGCCTGGTCTATAGCTCGATCCGGGACAGCGGCCTGGCGGTGTTCACGACCTACGGCCGGCTCCTCGTGCTGCTGGTCGGCTGCATGCTGACCACGGCCCTCGTGGTCAACCCGCTGATTCATTTCCTCCTCCTGCGCCGGAATCCCTATCCGCTGCTGTGGAACTGCCTGAAAGAGAGCGGCGTCAATGCCTTCTTCACCCGTTCCTCCGCAGCGAATATCCCGATCAACATGGCGCTGTGCTCC
>Ga0247611_10006093_pt1 | contig 15606 bp, 10 predicted proteins | sample 177DNAGHGhighgp2_FD_192422 | JGI IMG/M metagenome (GOLD analysis project Ga0247611, IMG submission 192422) | Sheep rumen microbial communities from Palmerston North, Manawatu-Wanganui, New Zealand - 1770 DNA GHGhigh gp2 | ecosystem: Host-associated > Mammals > Digestive system > Stomach > Rumen...
GGAAAAATCCTGTCTGGGCTTGTCTCCCCACTTGCTCTGTCCCGTTACGGCCTTCGTATAAATATCGATTAAAAGCGGCGTATAAATTAAAGAGCCGTCCATATCCGTTTCAAGAATTCTGTAGCAGTATTCGAAATCCTTAATATCGAGTCCGTAGACAACCATGGAATACGTATTTCCGATTCGATAAGTCTCCGGAAACGGAATGATTGCAAAAGGGTCCTTCTCCATGGGATGGAAAAGCACCAGTTCACACCCCAGCGCATGCACGGAATGAATTGTAAAATTCACACCCCCCGGCACCTTAAAGGAGCCGTTCATCAGATAGTTTCCGGGACGCACGTCAAATCCCGCAATATGATCCACCGCTTTCGTTTTCGCCATACCTTATAACCCTTCTCTCATTTTTACCGGACACGCGCCCGTAATATTTTTATCCTTTTTCCGTTTCCTTCTCCGCCCCTGCTTCACGGCTTTTGTTCATAAAAAACATCCAAAGTGCCACTGCAATAATAATCACATATCCGATAATGCTGTACACATCCGGAAACTGTGAGAAAAAGAGAATCCCCCAGATTGCCGCAAATAACACCTGGGAATAATCATAAACCGAGATTTCCTTTGCCGGCGCAAATGTATAAGCTGCCGTCACAAAAATCTGTCCCCCGCTCGCCGCAATTCCCGTAAAAAGTAAGAACAGCCACTGCTGCCCCGTCATCGGCACATAGGTAAATGCCACCACGGGTCCTAAAAGAATCACCGAAAATGCGGAAAAGAAAAGTACAATCAGAGGACCCGGTGTTCCCATCTGTCCGAGTTTCCGGACGCAGGTATATGCAGCACCCGCTCCGAGACCGCCCAAAACCCCGATCATCGCCGCACCCGTCTCCATTCCGAAGGCGGGTTTTACGATTAAGAGGCTTCCCAGAAAAGCAATCACAACAGCACCCCACTGGTACCATTTTGCATTTTCTTTTAAGAAAAATGCGGAGAATACAATCGCAAAGAAGGGTGCCAGCTTATTGAGCATCGAAGCATCGGAAATATTCATATGGTCCACGCAGTAGAAATTGCATAAAAGTCCCATGGTTCCGAAGGAAGCTCTTCCGAGCAAAAGCCAGATATTTTCTTTTGTGATTTTTCCTCTCTCGCCTTTTTTGCGTCGAAGCAGAAGTCCCAGTGCCAGAAAGAGTGCGATGGAATTCCGGAAAAATCCCTTCTGCCAGAACGGCAGATCCCCTGCGAACCTTAAAAACATGTTCATCGTGGCAAAGCAGAAGGCCGAGAGGATGATGCATATTATTCCTTTGTGACGTGCACTAATTTTCATGGAAATATGATTGAATCTCCTTTTCCGAAGCGGTCACGCTGCCCTGAATCATCACTTCGCTTCCGCCGCCGCGACCGCCCAGCGCTTCCTTTATTTCTCCCGCAAGATTCCTAAGCGATTTTTCTTCGGATGCATTAAGACGACCGAAAACATAATTAAAACTTCCCGCGTCATTTTTTCTGAAAATACCGATGATTCCGTCGTATTCCCTCACGCAGGCATTAATCATTTCACGACTCTGAACCTCATCCGCCTCCGGAAAAATCATAACAACAAGATTTTTCCCCGCTTCTTTTGCTCCGGCAATCCGTGCCTTTAAGTTCTGCACATAAAATTCCGTAAGTCTCTTTTTTAACTCTTTGTTTTCTTCGTGGAGGGCCTTCGATTTTTCCAGAAAGACTTCCGCAAAGCGGGTGGTCTCTCCCCGAACGGAAGAAAAGAGTTTCGTCAGATTTTTCTGCTCCTCATTCAGCATACGGTAGTCTTCATATGCCGCTTCTCCCGCAATCAGGGTCAGTCTCGTACCGCCTCTGTGCGGCATGGAATCGATTACCTTTACCGCTCCGATTTCCCCTGTTGTTTTCAGTGCGGGCGCACAGCAAGCGCAGAGATCGTACCCTTCTATTTCCACCAGCCGCAGACCTTCGCTTAATTCCAGCTTACTTCGAAACGGCATGTTCTCCGCTTCTTCGGGAGTGGGAAAATGTACTTTAACGGAAACGTTTTTCCAGACTGCACGATTGCATTCTTTTTCGATTTCTGCAATATCTTCTTCCGACAATGCACCGTCCAGATCAAAGGTTACCACGTCGGACAAATGAAAGCCCACATTGTCATAACCGAATTTACGATGAGCAATTCCGCAAAAAAGATGCTCGGCTAAGTGCATCTGCATTCTCCGGAAACGAAGCGCAAAGTCCACTTCTCCGGAAACGTGCTCTCCGACACGGAAGGTATTTTGAAGGATTTCCGAATCTGCCTTCCTTCTTTTCACATAATGGTAAACATGCCCGTCCTTTTTTTGTACATCCATTACCGGAAAGCCGCCCAGAATGCCTCTGTCCGATGCCTGTCCGCCGCCTTCCGGAAAGAAAGCGGTCTCGTTCAATTCCACAAAAAGAAAATCGCCTTCTTCTTTTACACCAATGACTTCTGCCCGGAAAATCGTGGTATAGGCATCCGTTTCATACAGCAATTCGGTATTACAGTCTGTTCTTTCGTTTTTCATATAATCCTCTAAAAAATGCCGCACGAAAAGCTCGTACGGCATTTTAGTCCTTTGTTACACTGCTTAATTCCTCGGTCAAAACGCCGTCTGTCAGCAGCTTATTTCATCATCCCTTGGAAGGAATGTAAGGTGCGATGGCACCTGCCAGTTCGGATACAGGCATGGTCTGTAACCAGATTTTTCCGGGGCCGGTAAGCTTGGTATTGAAGAAGCCTTCGCCGCCGGCTAACATATTTCCGAGACCCTTAACGGATTCGATATCCATCTGAACGGTGGATTCCATAGCACAAAGAGCACCGGTTCCGCAAATCATAACCTGTCCGGGTGCCAGCGTATATTCGATTACGCTTCCGTCTGCCTCAAGCAGAACGGTTCCGTTTCCGGTGAATTTCTGCATAATAAAACCTTCGCCGCCGAAGAAACCTGCACCTAATTTCTTCTGGAAGGATACTTCCATCTGAACGTCGTTATCGCATGCAAGGAAGGATGACTTCTGTGCGATAATGCAGTTGCCGCCACTGAGTTCGAAGGGGATGATTGCTCCGGGAACGCCGGTCGTAAATGCGATCATTCCTTCTCCGCCGCGTGCGGTGTAAATGTTCTCGAAAAGGGATTCGCCGGTAACCATTTTACCGAACATTTTTCCGATTCCGCCACCCTTCGTGGACATTTCCATATTGGGTGTCATCCATGCCATTGCGCCTTTCTGGCAACGTACGCTTGCTCCGTCTCCAACGGTACACATTACTGCAGGGAACGGACTTCCTTGAATTTCATACTTCATTTTTGAATCCTCCTTTTTTATTAACTGTCACCTTAACGATGATAAAGTTTCTTGCTCTGGTATACCGGTTCGCATGTTAAATTTACGCCGAGTTTCCGGAATACATTAATATCCACGGGGGATAAAATTACACTGGAGTGCACTTCACTTCCCTTTAAGGACTGAATCTGCTGCATTGCGAGTTCCGCTCTGTCATCTGTCGTTGCGCAGATGGAAAGTGCAATCAGCACCTCGTCGGTATGAAGTCTCGGGTTGTGATTTCCAAGATGATTTACTTTTAAATCCTGAATCGGTTCAATGGTGGAAGGAGAAATCAGTTCCGCTTCATCATCGATTCCCGCAAGGATCTTTAACGCATTCAAAAGAAGTGCGGAGGATGCTCCCAGCAGAGAGCTGGTCTTTCCGGTAACAATTCTTCCGTCCGGAAGCTCCATGGCTGCTGCCGGTTCTCCGGTAGCTTCCGCCTTCACTCTTGCGGCACTTACAACCGCTCTGTCGTCCACGGTAATCTCCGCTTGCTTCATCAGAAGCTCGATTTTAAATACCTGATCCATATCCGCATTGCCCTGAAGCACCTGGCATTTGGTATTGAAATATCTGCGGATGATTTCCTGCTTACTGGCTTCTCTGCACGCTTCATCATCAACGATTCCGTAGCCGGCCATATTTACGCCCATATCCGTGGGTGACTTGTACGGAGACTCACCCATGATTTTTTCAAACATGGCATTCAGAACGGGGAAAACCTCCACGTCACGATTGTAGTTTACGGTGGTTTCGCCGTAAGCATCCAAATGGAACGGGTCAATCATATTGACATCGTTTAAGTCCGCCGTAGCCGCTTCATATGCAAGATTTACAGGATGTTTTAAGGGAAGATTCCAGATTGGGAAGGTCTCGTATTTCGCATATCCCGCCTTGATTCCTCTTTTGTATTCATGATAAACCTGGGACAGACAGGTGGCCATTTTGCCGCTGCCGGGTCCCGGTGCGGTAATTACCACAAGACTGCGCGAAGTTTCGATATAATCGTTTTTGCCGTAACCTTCGTCACTTACGATTAAGGGAATGTTGGAGGGATAGCCTTCGATGGGATAATGACGATAAACCTTCATGCCCAGTGACTGAAGCTTTTTCTCATAGGCAATGGCACTGGACTGGTTTGCAAAATGGGTTAAGCAGACACTTCCCACATAGAGTCCGTAGCCGCGGAATGCATCGATTAAGCGAAGCACGTCCATATCATAGGTGATCCCAAGATCGGAGCGAACCTTATTCTTCTCGATATCCTGTGCGGAGATTACGATTACGATTTCCGCCTCATCCTTTAACTGGGTCAGCATTTTGATTTTGCTGTCCGGCTTAAAGCCCGGAAGCACTCTGGATGCATGATAATCGTCAAAAAGCTTTCCGCCGAATTCGAGATAAAGCTTGCCGCCGAAAGCAGCGATACGCTCTTTGATTCGCTCGGACTGCATTTTTAAATATTTGTCATTATCAAAACCTGTTTTTTTCATTACTCCCCCTACATTTAGAATCAAAAATCGATTCCCCGAATTTCTGCACAATATACTGTTTTATTATAAATTTTTTTTCATAGAAAAACAAGAGATATCGGCGCATAAAACAGGAGCCCGGCCAAAACCGAACTCCTTTGAATCCATCTTAATGATCTAAATTATTTATTTCCCCGCATAGAACAGAACGCCCAGACAGTTCGGGCCGCAGTGGGAAGAAATAACACAGCCTGCATCGGTCTCAATGATTTCTTCAAAGTGATTGAGGCTTTCTAAGTACTTGCGAATTTCCTCGACGATTTCCTGATTCTTCATCTCGGAATGTGTGATGAATACTCTTGCGGGATCCGCATTCTTTAAGTCCTCCTCCATCTCCTGCGCATACTTGATGATGGCCTTGTCGAAATTGCCGTGGTACTTTTTGGAAACGCCCATTTTTCCCATCGTAACCGCGATGCGGGGCTTGATTTTTAAGGTGCTTGCAAGCAGTGCGGTAACGGAGCTGCAGCGTCCGCCTCTGGCTAAGAAGGTTAAGGTATCCACTACGAAAGAAGCTCTTACATCCACTCTGGCTGCGCTGATCGTGGATACGATTTCATCGGCGGTTTTTCCGGCTCGTGCCAGATCCGCAGCCTTTAAAACCTGCAGTCCGATTCCGGTAGATAAGTTCATCGAATTGATGACATGTATCTTCTCGGAATAGTCCATATCGTCTGCTGCCAGACGAATGACATTACAGGTGGTACTCATATCTTCGGAGATCCCGAGGTAGATTACCTCATCGCCTCTCTCCTTATACGGCGTCAGAATTTCGATTGCCTTTTCGATGCTGGTTGCCGAAGTTTTCGGCGTTGTTTTGTTGGCATCGCTCCATGCAAGAACTTCCTTTGCCGTGGTTTCGATTCCGTCAAAATAGCTCTTTTCATCCATGATGATGCAGAGCGGAATGATTCCGATGTCATATTTTTTGATTAAATCCGCTGACAGATCACAGGTACTGTCAGAAACAATTTTTACTGATCCCATAAAGTTTCCCCTTTCTGTTGTCCGCCGAAGCTCCCCTTAAGTTCCGGCCCGGAATAATCTCTCATTCCGTAACAAAATTATTATGCCATATTTTTCTTTTCTGTGCCATAAGAATTAAGAAAGCTGCTTCACAAAGCCCTCATAGATGAAGTTCTTAAGTTCCTCCATATCCGTTTTGTTTCCGTAATGCAGATAAAATCCGAACTGCACAATCTGTGCAAGCAGCGCGCTGACGCGGAAATCATGGTTGGTTTCTTTAAAGAGTCCCTCCGCATCGCCGAACGCAAGGAACCAGTCGGCAAGCATAACCAGATTGGCAATTCGCTCCTGCATCAGTGCACATTCCTCACTGTTCTCTCCGATGTGGGAAATATCGATGCTGTTACCGGCAATTCTGGTCATCCACAAAAAGGTCCTGATCTGGTCCTTGTTCTCCTCCATATAATTCAGAACCGCCATAAATTTATCCCGGAAGGTATCCGCTTCCATAACCAGTTTCTGTGCCGTTCCGATTTGACGGTTCACGTTGTAATAAAGCGCCTTTTCCACCATTTCTTCCTTGGACTGAAAATACTCATACGCCGTACCTTTTCCGATTCCCGCGCGATTGGTGATGTCTCCGACCTTCATCTCGTTCACATCCACACCCTCGTTAATCATAGCGATAATCGCTTCGTAAATCGCAACTGTCTTTTCCGTACACACTACGGTTCCCATCATTTCTTCTTTCTTCATCCCTGTTTCCTCTGCCTTTTTATCTTCGTCCGACCGGCTTTTACCGTGCCGCCAACCTTATGATTCTTTACATTGTTTCTTACAGTACTTCTTCCACCATATTCTTCTCACGGTTCATCAGATCGTAGAGCACGGGAACCACAAAGAGCGTTAAGATGGTTCCGTAAACAAGACCGCCAATCATAACGATTGCCATAGGCTGCATCATGCTCGCTCCGTCTCCGATTCCGAGTGCCAGTGTTGACATGGAAATTACGGTCGTTAAGGTCGTCATCAGAATCGGTCTTAAACGCGCCGTTGCCGATTCCACAATTGCCTCACGCTTTGTCTTGCCCTCTCTTCGAAGCTGATTAATATAGTCAACCATTACGATACCGTTATTTACTATGATACCGGCCAACATTACGAATCCCAGCATACCGATAACCGATACCGTATTGCCCGTAAAGAAGAGAGCAAAGAAGCCTCCCGTAAACGCCAGCGGAATCGTAAACATGATGATGAACGGCGAAAGCAGTGACTGGAACTGTGCCACCATAACCAGGTAAATGAAAATGACTGCCAGAATCAGCATCAACACAAGCTGTTGCATTGCATCCCGGATCATTTCGTCCTCACCGGTCATTTTGATACTGTATCCTTCTTTTAAGTCAAGCTGCTGTTTGAAACGATTCTGTAAATCATTGCTGACGAACGTAATATTATGATCGTCATCCACGGATGCCGAAACGGAAATATATTTGGTCTGTGCATCACGGTTAATGGCATTTAAGGTCGTTGTTCTTTCGAATGTAACGATTTTTGCCAAAGGCACCTCTTCGTGATTTCCTTCTTTATCCGTGTACGGGAAAGTCAGCGCATAAATGTCGTGAAGTGTCGTATCCTTCTGCTCTTCCGCAATTACATAAATGTCATAGTCCTTCGACTCGGCAATCAGCGTGGTATTGGGAGAACTCGGCATAATCGCTTTCATAACCTCCATATATACCTGCGCCGTGGTCAGCTGATATTCCATTGCCTTAACCTTATCCACATGAATTTTTAAACAGGGCGTGGTATCGTCGAGACCATCCTTGATGTCCGTTACACCGGGCGTCTCTTCCATTATTTTTACGACTTGCTCGGTATACTCACGAATCTGATCCAGATCACGTCCCTTCACCATAACGGTTAATCCGGAACCCATCATCGACGTCATATCGCTCGAAGACGTCTCCACATCCACCTTACAGGGAATATCCTTCGTTTTTTCAGCGATTTCCTTCTGAATATCGCTCATCTTGCGATGGGATTTTTCGTCCAGAAGAATGTAATACGTCGCGGATTGTCCGCCGCCGAAACCGAATGCGGACAAAACGGAGTTTCCGCCGAGCATAACACCCACCGTATCGATTCCGTCAATTTCCATAACTCTTTCGGTAACCGTATCGCAGATCTCCATCAGCTCCTGATCGGTAATCTCCTCCTCTTCGAGCGGCGATACGGTCATGGAAATCTGGTCCACCTCAATGTCCATGCTTAAGAAGGAGAACCCCCTCGAAAATCCGGCAAAAAGACTTCCCACAAGGAGTACCAGTGCAAGTAAAATCACCAGCGGCTTTACATTTAACACTTTGGAGATGATTTTGCCGTATGCATCGCGGAATCGGTCGAACAGTTTCGTCGGTTTTTCTTCGCCGTCCTTAATCATCATCGATGCGGTAGCCGGCACGAAGGTCAGCGCCACAATCAGACTGGCGCCCAGCGTATAAGTTACGGTCAGTGCCATATCGACGAAAATCTGCTTTGTAAGACCTCTTGCAAACACGATAGGGGCAAATACGCAGACCGTGGTCAAGGTGGATGCGAAAATCGCTCCGCCCACGCCTCTTGCGCCTTCCACCGCAGCCTTCTTCGCCGACATTCCCTCTTTTCGCAGCCGGTAGATATTTTCAATAACAACGATGGAGTTATCCACCAGCATACCGATACCGAGCGCAAGTCCCGAAAGAGAAATAATATTCAGCGTAATATGAGTAAAATACATCAGCACAATCGCAAAGACCACACTCAGAGGAATGGAGCAGGCGATTATGAAGGTGGATTTAAAATCTTTTAAGAACAGAATCAGAATGATGATTGCCAGTATCGCACCGATAATCATGTTCTGCAATACACTCTTTACCACAATGTCGATATAGACGCCCTGGTTCATCAAAACCGCCATGTGCAGATCTTCGTTCTCCTCTTCAATCTGCTCAAAACGGTCCAGAAGGCGATCCGTAACATCACCCGTGGAATATCCGGTCTGCTTTTCGATGGAAAGCATAACGGCAGGGTTTCCGTTGATTCTGGAATAGGATTCGTCTCCGTTATTGACCACTTCAATTCCGGCAACATCCTTTACGGTAATGGGTTCAATATCCGCCATACCCATATCCAGAAGGACCATATTTTCCAGATCGTCGATGGTATTTACACTGTCACCCACGGATACCAGATAGGAATCCACACCCTGGGTAATGTATCCTGCCGGCATGGAAAAGTCCTGTGCCACAATCAGATTGCCAAGCATTTCCGCCGTAACCAGCGTTGAAATATCCGCGGATTTTAAAGCCTGTTCCTTCGACGAATCCAGCTGCGCCTGTCCCTGTTCAAGAGCGGCTTTGCCGTTTGCGATTTCTCCCTGGGCTTTGGAGATTTCCAGAATTCCTTTTACCAGTCCCTGGTTGAGTTTTTTATATGCGTCATCCAAAGTGACCTTTCCTTCCGCAAGAGGTCCTTTGGCTGCCTGCATCGTTGCTATGGAAGCGTTCACGGTAGCCAGCGCCTGGGAAAGCTCCTTCGATAACTGTTCCGGATTGCTTGAATCACCCGATATTCCGAGCGCGCTCAAATCAACTCCTGCTGCCTGTAATGCTGCCAACGATGCCATTGCCTGTGAGGTATCCGTTGCGGGACCCATCTGAGCTTTCGCCTGTGCTACATACATAGCCAGCATTTCGCGGCTCATTCCGGTCTGTGCCATGATTTCTTCATCCGAAGCATTGTCCAAAAGATACTGATAATATTCCAGCTGTTTTCTCTGATTTTCATATACCTCGGCGGCCTTGGCTGCTTCATTCATCGACTTGACGGCCCTCTCCAGATAGGGCTTGATCATATTCATCATGTTCAGATTGCTTTCGATTGTTGCCTCACCGACATAAGCCTGAATTTTGCCGTTCACAATCTGGTTGGAACCGTCTGCAATCTGTTCCATCATCTGCTTCTGACCGTCTTCTAAAGCCTTCTCGCCATCCTCGATTTTCTTCTTGGCATCATCCAGCTCGCTTTCCGCATCCGCAAAGCCATCATTGATTTCATCGATTACCTTTTTGTTAATATCTTCGATTTTTTTCTCATCGAGGGTAATCTGAATTCTTTCCTCGGCCGCACCGATGGTGGTTACGCTTGCAACACCTTCGATACTTTCCAGGTAGGGAACCAGTGTGGAATCCACATAATCCGTAACCTCAATCTGGGTCTTTCCGTCCATATCGGCAGACGCAACCATAACAGGAAGCATCGTGGGATCAATCTGCATAATCAGAGGGCTGGTAACACCGGACGGGAAACTGCCCGCAGCCTGATCCAGCTTCTGCTGCATTTCGATAACGATGCTGTCCATATTGGAATCCTGCTCGTACTCCAGAATAACCATGGAATAATTGTTGTAGGACATGGACTGAATGGTCTTGATATTCGACGTTGTGGCCATCTGTGCTTCTACCGGCGCGGTGACTTTTTTCTCCACCTCTTCCGGACTTCCGCCGGGATACATGGTAACCACCACAACATAGGGAAGGGACATATCGGGCAGCAGATCCGCAGTCATGCGGTATAAGCTGACCACTCCGAGAACGATGATTAATACGACACCCACCATAACGGTAAAAGGCCGTCTTACACTGTATTTTGACATAGTATTTCTCCTGAATGCATTACCGACCGAACGGTCGGTCGGCTTTTTCATAATACTATTATTTTAAAAATTGTCAAGAACAATATTCCCAAATTGTTATCTGTACGGCCTTGAATATTCGCTCAAACTGTTCCGGACAGTTTCCGAATCAGTTCGGTTTCTCCGCCGTAAATTGACAAGATTACAAGAATGCGGTATAAAAATCCGAGATAATGAAATTTGAAATCCGCTGAAAAAACAAAGGAAAACAGATTACGTAGAAAACGGAGGTTTCGATGGAACTTTATAAAGGAAGACCGGAAAACACAGACGGACGTCTGCCCAGAGAACTCAGAACCTATGATTTTCTGGATGAGCTCGGAATCGAATATATGCGCACGGACCATGAGCGTGCCGACAATATGGAAGCATGTAACGCAATCGATGCGGTTCTCGAAGTGATTATCTGCAAGAATTTATTTTTGTGCAATCGCCAGAAAACGGCATATTATCTTCTGATGATGCCCGGCGATAAAAAATTTAAGACCAAGGAATTATCCGCACAGATTAATTCCGCAAGGCTCTCCTTTGCGGACGCGGACGATATGCTGAAATATCTGGATATCGAGCCCGGCGCGGTAAGCATTATGGGGCTTATGAACGATCACGAAAATGCCGTTCAGCTTTTAATCGACGAGGATGTTCTGACCGGAGAATACATCGGATGTCACCCCTGCGTGTGCACCTCCAGTCTGAAAATGAAAACCGCAGACATTATGGAAAAATTCCTGCCTGCGGTACATCACAACTATATTACGGTTCATCTGGTTGGAGAAGATTAACATCTCTGGTAAGATGCAAAAATCTTACACCTTCAGACTTCGCAGATACTCTTTCTGCTCCGGGGTGATGCGGTAGCTCTCGACCGCCTTCTGAATGGTTTTGTTGTGTGTCCATTTGGAAAGCTTCCGTTCTTCGATGTACGGCAGAATGCTCTCGTACTGTTTTGCGAGCGCAGTTGCAAAATACCAGGCAATCATCATGTTGATATAGTATTCGTCAGACCTGACCGCCGCAACCATTTTCGGGTATTTTTCATCGTAATCATCATCCAGATAATGGCGCATCAGTGTTCCGATTGCATAACGCACGGTATAGGTTTCTTTCGATTTAATCCAGACTTTTACCTCGCCTAAAAGTTCCTTTTTATGCTTCGCAAAAATCTTCGGCGACATCTGGTCGCAGGTTGCCCAGTTATTCACAAAGGGCAGGAAGCGGTTCATTTCGCGGATGCAGACTTCGTAATCCTTCATCTCCGAAATCAGAAATGCGTGGAGCTGGTTTTCCTCAAAATACTTATGCGGAAGTGCGCCTAAAAACTCCTCGATTCCCTCTGCCTTTGCATACTTCTTTGCCAGTTTCTTCAACTCCGGCGTACGCACACCGATAAAAGAATCCGCCTCAAGACCCGGTGTCAGATTCTTTGTAAAATCCCTGTATTTTTCATCCTGCAGATCAAATAAATCTTTTTGTATCTGTTCGCAAATCATGTTTACTCCGTTCCGAGATAGCTGTAGCCCTTGCCCTCGATGGTCTCCTTTACGACTGCCTCGTTAAAATCCCCGGCCAGCGTAATCACGGCCTTCTTTGCTTCATGAGACGGCTCCGCCTTTTCCACAAAGGGAAGCTCCTCCAGCGCCTTCTTTACTGCTGCCTCGCAGTGAGGGCACATCATTCCGTCGATTTTTACTGTCATTTCCATACTCGTACTCCTTTCCTCGGTTACATTTATAATCTTTGTCTCTGTTTCATTTATATCCCTTTTCTCTTCCGACGTTTCTTTCTGCCTTTTTTTCTTTTTCGCTTTATCCTTCGACGCATCATGCACTTTAAAAAGATTCAGTCGAAGTGCATTCATACAGACTGTAAAACTGGAGAGGCTCATTGCCGCCGCTCCGAGCATCGGGTTCATTTTCCAGGGCAGCACGCCGGCTGCGACGGGAATGCAGATCAAGTTATAGAAAAATGCCCAGAACAGATTCTCGTGAATATTCTTCAGTGTCTTGCGGCTTAATCGGATTGCTGCCGCAACATCCGCTACGGAATTGTTTACCAGCACAATATCCGCGCTGTCGATGGCCACATCCGTTCCGGCCCCGATGGCAATTCCGATGTCCGCCGTGGTAAGCGCCGGCGCATCGTTAATTCCGTCACCGACCATGGCAACCTTTCCGCTTTTCTTAAGCTTTGCTATGGCATCCGCCTTGCCCTGTGGCAGAACTCCGGCAATCCATTCCTCAATTCCGGCTTTTTCGGCAACCGCTTTTGCCGTTCCTTCATTATCTCCCGTCAGAAGAATCACGCGGATACCGAGATTTTTCAGCTGCCGGATGCCCTCTGCGGAATCCTCTTTTATGGTATCCGCCACGGCTATGATTCCGAGAAGGGAACCTTCCCGTTCAAAAAACAGCGGCGTCTTTCCTTCCGAGGAAAGACTCTCTGCCTGCCGGTTCATTTCTTCGGAGAGCGAAACCAGTTCTCCGATATAGTTTCTGCTGCCGGCATGTAATAGTTTTCCCGAAACCCTTCCCGTAAGACCGTTTCCGGGAAGAGCGGTAAAATCGCTGACCTCCGATGCTTCAACTCTCCGCACCGAAGCCTCTGCCACAATTGCTTTTGCGAGCGGATGCTCGCTCTTACTTTCTAATGAAAATGCTGCCCGAAGTAACTCTTCTTCCGTCACTCCGTCCGCAGGTAAAATTTCCGTTACCTTCGGTTCGCCCGTCGTTACGGTACCTGTTTTGTCCAGTGCAACGATATCAATTTTCCCGGTATTTTCCAGTGCTTCACCGGTCTTAAACAAAATTCCCGACTTTGCACCGATTCCGTTTCCGACCATAATCGCCACGGGCGTTGCAAGACCCAGCGCGCAGGGGCAGGAAATTACCAGCACGGAAATTCCTCTTGCAAGTGCAAATGCAACACTCTCTCCGCAAATAAGCCAAATGATCACCACTAAAAAAGCAATCAGGATTACCGCGGGAACAAAGACGCCCGAAACCTTATCCGCGATTCTTGCAATCGGCGCCTTGGTGGCTGCCGCATCGGAAACCATATGAATAATCTGCGCAAGCGTGGTATCCTCTCCGACTCTGGTCGCCTCGCAGGTAAGAAATCCGGAACTGTTGATGGTTGCGGCACTGACCTTGTCACCCGCAGACTTATCCACCGGAATCGATTCGCCCGTCAGGGCGGATTCGTTCACTGCGCTGTTTCCGGAAAGCACAACCCCGTCCACTGGAATACTTGCACCCGGTCTCACCACGAAAGTATCTCCCACGCGTACATTTTCAACGGGCACTTCCGTCTCTTCTCCGTCCTTTAACAAAACCGCGGTTTTGGGTGCCAGCTTCATCAGACTCTTTAACGCATCCGTGGTTTTTCCCTTGGACATAGCCTCGAGCATTTTTCCGACCGTAATCAGTGCGGGAATCATTGCAGCGGATTCAAAATAAAGCGAATTATGATAAAGCGCCATCAGATCGTCCGCGGAAGCCCCGTTCTTTGAAAGAATACACATTCTCACAAATACGGATACACTCCATCCGAAGGATACGGACGAACCGAGTGCCACAAGCGTATCCATATTGGGAGCGGCATGAAACAGCGATTTAAATCCGCTGGTAAAAAATTTTCCGTTAATCACCATCACGATGAGCGCCAGGCACATCTGAATAATGGTAAGGACTATGTGCCGGTGCTCCAAAAATCCCGGCAGGGGCCAGTTCCACATATTGTGCCCCATGGAAATGTACATCAAAATTACCAAAAAGAGCACGGAAAAAAGAAGCCTCTTTCGAAGCTTCGGCGTCTCCTGATCCAGAAGCGCCTCCTCTTCTGCAGACTCGTTTCCTCCCATGGGACAGGCTCCGTAGCCGGCATCTTCCACTGCCCGGATAATCGCCTCGGAGTCAGCATTTCCTTCCACTCCCATGGAATTGGTTAAGAGGCTGACCGATACATTTTCCACTCCCGGAACCTTCGCTACCGCCTTTTCCACCCTTGCCTGACAGGCGGCACAGCTCATTCCCGTTACCTGATATTTCTCCATCGAAAAAAATTACTCTCCTTGGGTTAGTTACATCTATCTACATTATAATCAAATTTGATCTTTTGTAAAATATCCTTTTATACGAACCGTGTATCAATAATAATCCCTTTCCATATTTCATAAACTGGCAAGAGATAAAAAAGAATGATACAATAAATATATCTTTTATTTGGCTTAAGGCGAACCGACCGGAGGAAATAAAATGGCTTTTACAATTATACGAAACGATATTACCAAAGTGAAAGCGGATGCTGTTGTTAATACCGCAAATCCTCTTCCCGTCATCGGCGGCGGAACGGATTCTGCCATTTATACTGCGGCGGGAGAAGATCTTCTTTTGGAAAAGCGCCGTGAAATCGGAAACATTCTCCCCGGCAACGTTGCCTCCACTCCCGCATTTCATCTGAATGCCAAGTGGATTCTCCATACCGTCGGACCCTCCTGGGAGGGCGGAAATACCGGAGAATTTGAAACTCTGCACAACTGCTACCGCAATTCCTTAAAGCTTGCCAAAGAATTAAACTGCGAATCCATTGCATTCCCTCTGATTGCAACCGGTGTCAACGGTTTTCCGAAAGCGGAAGCCCTTCAGATTGCCGTTTCCGAATTTCGTGCATTTCTGGAAAATGAGGAAATGGATATTTTTCTTGTGGTTTTTGACCGCGAATCTTTTGTCCTTTCCGGCGCTGCCTTCGATGGTGTAGAAGCCTTCGTGGACGGAAATTATGTAGAAGAAACTCTGGATCAGGAATATTCCTATCCCGGCGAAAACTGCTACTCAGCCAGGGCTTTTTCTTCCGCTCCTCTTGACGGTTCTTCCGAAGAATCCGAAGAAGCCATGAAAGAAACTATGGCAGATACCGAACATGAAATTGCCGCAAGAAGAAATCTCTTCGGAAGGCTTTTGCAAAAGCCGCACCGCACGGATTCCGCTGCCTGTTTTCCTTCCGGAG
>Ga0247611_10006094_pt1 | contig 15606 bp, 14 predicted proteins | sample 177DNAGHGhighgp2_FD_192422 | JGI IMG/M metagenome (GOLD analysis project Ga0247611, IMG submission 192422) | Sheep rumen microbial communities from Palmerston North, Manawatu-Wanganui, New Zealand - 1770 DNA GHGhigh gp2 | ecosystem: Host-associated > Mammals > Digestive system > Stomach > Rumen...
TTATTCACGCGTCCTACCACTTGAACGACCGCCCCATAAATGGGGCAGGCTGGATTCGAACCAACATAACGGGTTTTTCAGACCTTAATAAAAATAATATTTGCAGTAAAGGTCTATGGAGCCACCACCGAGAATCGGACTCGGGACCTCTTCATTACCAATGAAGTGTTCTACCAACTGAACTATGGTGACTTATAAGGCGAGGTTTCCCTCAACCTTACATAAATATTATACCAAAATTTTTACTTAAAGTCAAAGAATAAAGGGTTGAAAATATCGAATAGAGTGGGGATAATACCCTTTGCATCTTCACCAGTTAGAGTTTGATGAAAAGTCCCATAATCCTTACAGAAAGCTTCAAGTAGCTCACTATACTTATGCTGTGCTGTTACCATAGCTTTACGAGCATCTTCTACTTCCTGCGCGCGAGTCTTACGTTCGGCAACAAGAGCCTCTTGCTTTTCTTTGCGCTCACGTTCAGCCTTCTCACGTAGAATCTTCTCACGATTTTGTTTTTCTTTTACTTTAAACTCTGCTTCTAAACAAGCCTTTTCTGTGTCATAAAATTGCTTTGTTACATCACTATAAAACTTCATATAAGTTCCTCTCCTTATATTTTTAAATATATTTCAAAGGAATTCCTCTCTCCCTTTGATATATTTATTATAGCATAAAATTATATTAAAGTCAAATATTAAATTTCTTTCCATCCAGCAGGGTAAGCCGCAGGCGACCAAATATTATTAGCAATTAAATTCTCATATACTTTACCTTCAAATCTTACTTTATCTCCAATTTGATATGGATTTGTGCTATCTGGTTGTTCCCAATCTGGAATAATGTTTTCATCTGGAACTAAAACTTTAGCCCATAAACTTGCGGCCGCGAGGGGAGTCCAAGATTCTTGAGAATTATGTGATTGTAAGCAACGATATAAAATATTTTCATATCTTACTCTATCATCTTTCTCATATTTAATATTGGGCTCCCATTTAGGGAATAATTGAACTGCTTCAAGCGCGTCAGTATCGTCTAAATTTGCGGCAGCTTTTTCAATATATGGGCGAAGTTTGATTGCTAAATCAACTAATTTTCCCATATTATTCTACCCCCAATAAAATTTTTGCGGCCTGAAGCTCTTCTTGAAGTGCAGCAATATCTGTTTGTTGTTTAAATAGAATATCTAGATATTCATCTTTATCATACTCTACTAAAGTATAACAAAAACAATTAACTGTATTTTCTTCTACTTCTATAGGCATTTCTTTAACATCTGTTGAAACAAAAACTTTTGTTGAAGTAGTTTCAATTTCTGGTGGCTTATTCATAGAATAAGTGTTCTCGTAAATTTTCATTTAAACCACCTCATACCATAAATTATAATTATGATTATCAATTAAAGTATTTGGAGTTGGGATATACATTATTCGTGCAGTATCATGTTGGAAATGGAAATTTTTTTCAATATTAAAACCATAATAGAAAATTCCTGCATTTGCATTAGAAACAGAGTGACCGCCAATTACGCCTATATATTCAGTATTTTCTGTTATTGGAGGATAATAATAGTCACCAATTGGAAGATTACTATTTGCATTAGAAGAAGCTTCTATTGGTAAAAATACCCAAAGGTGATTTTCATCATAACCAAAAGCATTAATCCAATTTTCTTGGGATGCTAATTTAAAATCTATAACTTTATCTTTATAAGTTACAATATTATTTACAATAGAAACTCCATCAATAAATCTCCACATATTACCGAATGGATTTTCCATGCCTCTATAAGAGATAGCACATTGTCCTGTAGCAGTATATGTAGAAGATTTTCCATTACGGACATTTATCGTAGCAACTGCTTGACCTGAATTATTTCCTAAAGATAAAGTAGAACCCGTATTACAAGCATAGTTCAAACCTACTGTTGCTGATAATTGAGTTATACCAATATTAAAAGTAGCTTGAATATTTGGTCGTCCATATTCAACCATCATTAACATTTGATTTGCAGATTCAAATTCAAGATTTGTCATCTTCCAACCTTCGCCATTATTTTCACACATACGTTTTGCGGCAGCAGAAGTAAATTCTTGAGATTGACCGCTAATTGGCTTGGTATTAATGATAGAAACTAAACAATCGTTTTCTAAATCAATATCTTGAGTATCATTTAATTCATAAGAATTAGAATTTACACGATAAGTGCCACTTTCAAAAGCGGGTAATAAAACATAACGTAAAGCTTTTCCTTCTTCATTTCTAAATAATGGATGTAAAATAAAGCCAGCATATTTTTGGTCGGCTAAATATAATTGCTCTTTATTAATTTTAAAACCATTAGAAACTTTAGAAACAGATAGAGGAACTCGTAAATAATAAAAAGCAGGTTGATAAACCATAATACGTTGATTAGTCAAAGAATCTGGATCTTCTTCTCCAGTTAAGAATTGTTGAATATTTCCTTCTCTATCCACTATACAGCGTTTGCGACCGCCATACATTTTAAATTTATCAAAATCTTGACCCGCAGTTAAATCTTTTGCTCCTTGTAAGCGAGTAAAAGTTTTATTAGCATAATCTAATTCAAGTCCTACTATGTTATCATTTTTATAAGTTCCTGAAATAATTTGTGTTAAAATAACATCTGCTTCAGTAATAGAACTTGGAATTATATTTCCATTTTCATCTATAGAAACAATAGAACCTTCGTCCGCGGCCGAAATATTACCTGAAATATTTCCAGAACCGCCGCCAGAAATTTGAATGTTATTAATTTTATTTTCTAAATCGGTTTTTTGATTGTTTAAAGCGTTTGTTATTGCTTTTTGAGTCATACTTCCATCTTCATTTGAACCTGTAGAAATATAATTCTTCATAATGTTAAAAGAATTTAAAAGGCCCTTTTTTCGCACTTTTGCTTTTTTACTTTTATAAGAAGAAGTATTTTCATCTTCTACTGTTACATCAGTAACTGCGTTATCTATCGCAGATTGTAAAGTTGAAGTAGATTGAGCGATTTTTTCATCAACTACTTCTCCTGCGGCAGAAGTTACTTCTTCTTTCATATCTTCTAAATTAGAAGCAATTTCTTGTGCTCGCGTATTTGCGGTTTCCGCCGCGGATTGTGCTTCTTGTGCGGCAGTAAGAGCTTCTTCGGCTTGGTCTAATTTTGCCGCGACTTCATTAGCTTTCGCCATAGCTTCATTAGCTTGACGAGTTAATTTCTCTGTTTCTCCTGTAAAGGATTTCTTTTTGGCTATTAGAATGTCTAAAATATCCATAAGTTACCTCCTTTAGATTTCTTTCCACTCTTTGTGACTATTTGCCACATAAGCTTCAAGACCTCCATTTTCTCCTTCTACAACAATACATACCGAACCTAAAGTAATTTCATTAGGATTAATACTTGCTCGATCTTCCATTGTATCACAATAGTGTTCGTAAGTAATTATATTATCTTGAGAACCACGTTTGGTCATTATATGTGCCATAATATCACTTCCTTTTAAAAATAATAAGCCAGAATAATGACTTATGCTTCTTAAAAGAAGTGAGTTTATTAGTTCATTATTCTGGCTTTTACTTTCATTATTCAATTAAAGACCAACCATATACATCAGGAGCCCATACATTATTATCTACTGTAGATTCATAAGTATGACCATTGTAAGTTACTTTATCTCCTGTTTGATATGGATTAGTTGAATCGGGTTTCGTCCATTCTGGAATTGTTGATTCTTCAGGGATTGATTCATTTTGATTTGATTCTGTCTCAGAAATTAATTTCCATCCTTGTGGATAGCTTTCTGGCGACCATACGTTATCATCAATTAAGGATTCATAAATCAAACCATTATAGCTTACTTTATCTCCAATATGGTAAGCATTTGTAGCATCAGGCTGCTGCCATTCTGGAATAGTTTGTTCTTCAGATTCTTGCTCCTCTGTATCTGATTCTACTAATTCCCAACCAGTAGGGTAAGCATCTGGCGCCCAGACGTTATTATCAATTAATGATTTATAAATTTTTCCATTATAAATAACTTTATCTCCAGTTAAATATGGATTAGTAGAAGATGGTTGTTGCCATTCTTGTGGTTCTCCATCTTCACTAGTAAGAATTTCTGCGAATAGACTTGGAGCACGAGATGGAGTCCAATCTTTTTGAGAAGTATGATTTTGAAGAACTTTGAATATACGGCCACCATAACGAATACGTTCATTTATAGTATATTGTTTTCCAATTTCCCATTTTGGGAAAAGGATTGGTCGTTCTATAGCTTCTTCATCTGTCATTTCTCCAATAATTTCGTTAAGTTCTTGACGAAGCTGTTCTGCTTCTGTAACAGTTGAGATGCCTGCTTCAGATAAAGCAAGCTCTTCTTCTGTTTTGTAATAAATTTGATTATCTTTAATATATAGATTAAAATAATTTAAAGCATCTATTGCGTTATTTCCGCTAAAATATTCTTTAGTATTTGAGTTTCCATAAAAAGAAACTCTAAGTCCTGCTATATTGTTAGTATATTTTTCTAATACAAATCCCATAATATTAATCCTCCTAATAAAAATTTTTAATTGTTAGGAAAATAATTAGCGCCGTTAGCTCTAAAACAAAGATAATGACCATCAACTTTAATACCACAGTTAACTGTACCAGCTACAATAGAAATTGTATGACCATTTGCAGAAATTTCTATTGTATTGTCAACATGTAAACCTTTACCATTATAAATTCGTACCCAATCTGCATCTGTCATATGAATACCGCCACCATATGATTCATTATACCAACCACAACCACCATAAGTTCTTATCCATCCATTGCCACCAGTTAAATATAAACCATTACCATCTAATTGACAATAGTTTGAAGTAATTGTACCATTGCTTCCTAGAGTAATAACAGCAGAGCCACTTCTATTTCCGGATAAAATACGAACTCCATATGAAAATCTCATTGAACAATAACCGTCATTTAAATCAACTATATCTCCATCATTTGAGAGAATAATTCCTCCACCAGTTGTGTCTGCAGAATTTACATAAAGATTACCTGGAATTAAAAAAGATTTTCCATTATATACTTTTACCCAAGTTGAATCTTCCATAAAAATGCCGCCACCATAAGTTTCATTAAACCATCCAGTATTATTATAACTTCTAAACCAATTGTTTGTATAATAAGTTCCAGAGTATGCTGAATTACCATTCCAATAATAAGAATGATTTTGATCCCAATATAATGTACCAGGAATAAGAGTATTTCCATTACCGTCTAATAATGTTAAAGTTCTAACAAGAGAAGAAAAAACTCCTTGATATTGTCTTACATAAATAGACTCATTACCGTCATCTGCAGTAGCAATCTCCATATAACCAGCATTAGACTCTACTGCGCCACCAGCAATTCGCCAGTAATCATTATCTCCAACAGTACCTCGAATTTGACGAATTCCTGTGCCACTATTTGCGAAAAATAAATCTCCGGTCATTGTATCTCCAGCTTTAAGGACTCTTGCTGTCATATAATTATAAACTTCTGTGGCGTTCCAATTGTGAGCACTATCCATAAGATTTGAAGCAGTTGCAGAATTTCCCGTTATATTTATTCCCCATGTTCCACTTTCAAACATTAATTTATAAAAATTAGTTCCTGTTACAGGAGCAGTATATAAATAGCCATCAGTTGCTAAACCAATTTGTGCAGCTACACGACCAGACCAATGCCAAGCTAAACGAGGAGCCTGACCCCATGTACCGGTACCTACACCTGCATAATTATATTCACGAATTTGCATTGCTGCTTGGTCATAAGAACCTGTTTCACCAGTACTGGCAACTAATAACATTCTTGGAATAATTGTATTTCCTGATGAATCTAATAAAGTTAAAGTTCTGGCAACAGAAGAAGAAGTATTATATTGTCTTGCAACAATACTTTCATCTCCATCATCACCCACGCCAATTTCTAATACTCCAGAATTACCAGTTTCTTCTAAATGTCTTATCCAACCTGCATCGCTATTACTATTACCATTATACGGATCAGCAAGTGCAATTGCATTACTATATATTTTAACTCCACGTCGAGAAGTATTATATGGAAAAGCATCTGGTATGCCATTGACAAGTCCCATTCTAGAATTATTAGAACCAGCTGGAGATCCTCCTTGTACCCATAAACCATTTTTTTCAATAGTTAAACTTCCTGATAATAATAAATTACCAGAACTATTTTCAATAATTCTAGTTGTAAAATCCGCGGCCGAACCGCTATAATGAAAATCAATGGCGCCTCCATGTCCTGAAGCTTGATTGCCTAATTCTATAGATGGAACAGTTAATGTTCCAGTCATTATATCTCCAGTTTTTGATACTGCTCCGATATTTGCAGGAGTAATTTCTAAATTTGTTCTTGCTTCAGCTGGAGTTGTTGCCCCTGTGCCACCGTAAGGAATATCTAAAGGATTAGATGGGCGCAAATAGCCGGGAACAAGCGTAATAGATCCATTTGTTGAATCTAAAATTCCTGTGTACGGATCATATTGTAAAGTGACTCCGTAGCCAGTATGAGTCGTAGCATCTTTTGAAGGAATACCAAACACTCTAAATTTTCCAGAATAATTATCTATCGTTATACCATTTTGAGTAGCATTGTCACCTGGTGCATCTAAAGCAATTTCACCACCCTCCCCGGATGGCGGCGTTATGCTTAGCGGTCCTGTCATTGTATCTCCAGACTTTAATACATTATTGGATGCAGTACCTTGTAAATATCCATAAAAATTTCCAGTAGCTTTAATATTAGGAGCAATAAAATATTCTTCACCTTGGTTGCCAATTAAAGTTAAACTTGCTGGAGCTTGTTGTGAATCATAATCATTCCAAATTAATTGACCATTCTTACTACCATCACTATTCATAAAAGTTAATTTAGGATTAGTTGAATTATAAGCAGTAGATTCAGAAGTTTGTCCTTGAATTGTAGCCCCAGTAGAGCCATCTACTCTAAAATATTCTACATTTCTATTTCTTAAACTAATTCTATCATTAGCATCATCTATTACATTTAAACGTAAAATTCCTAAATCAGAAGAAGGAACAGTATAATCAATTTTTGCGCCATCTGAAGAGCCAGACCAAGAAATACCATTTGCAGTTCCAGTACTTTCACTATCGCCTATTGACGCAAAAATAATATCTCCAGTCATTGTTCCACCAATTAATTTTAAATAAGTAGAGCTAATAGTATCTCCATTTCCATCTTTCCCAGCTTGAATATTAGCAATAGTAGTTACTCCAGTTCCTCCTTGTGCAACTGGTAATGTTCCCCATTCTAAAGCACCGTTTACACTTGTTGAATATAAAGCTCCATTAGCACTATTTTTATAAGTAATTTTATTAACTTTCCCATTACTATATAAAACAGAATTTACAGGAAACATATTTGAAACAGTGTCTTCTGTAGCTAAAAGAGTAAAATTATTATTGGTAGTAGAAGAAGTATTTACTTCTGGTAAATAATAAGCGTCCGATTGTAAAACAAGATTTTCACTTAAATAATAATTTTTTAAAATTCCTCTTTTAGAAATATTATCCCAATATAATTCCCCTATTAATTGAGTAGTACTTTCTGGATTATACCATTTAATTTTTGATTGTTTAGTATTATCACCAGATAGTGAACAACTCATTTCAATTTCACCAATAGTAGCTTTTAAATTATTAGCATTTAAAATTCCAAAAAAAGTTGCAATATTATTATTATCAATATCTATAATATTTCGATTAGGAAAGTTAGTATTAAAAGATTCACTTAATAAACTTTTTATTAAAGTAATTGAATGAGTTGCAAAATCTCCATTTATATCACGTTGTACAATTGTATTTGAAGTTGCCAAATCAGTTTTTTCTATAGTTGTAATAGAATTTTTTCCAGAGCCAATTAAAACTTGGCCTATATTAAAAGAAGTATTTCCTGTACCACCTTGCTCTACAGGTAATGTTCCCCATTGAGTTTTAAATGGTTTAATTAAATCTTCAGAATCATTGTCTCGTCCGTAAAATAAAGCTCCACCATAATGTCCCTCTGTAGATAAAATAGTAGGATCTAACCAAATTGGTTCTAAACCATCTTCATTAGAATCACCATCGCCATCAGATATTAAAACACTATTTTTAATGCCTTTTGTAGTTGGAGAATAATATGATGGTTTATAAGATTGTTTTATTTCTTGATTTTCGTCATATTTAATTGCAGGATTAGCTAAATTCATTGGAGGGATTGCGCGAATTAAGGTATCTAAATCTATTAAAAGATTTTCTGTCGCGCCATTTAAACTATTAACATAACTAGTAAAAGTATCTGTATTTCCAAGAGCTGTAATACTAAATTGTTTAAAACGAGTATTTATGGCATCATAAACAAATACTCCGTTATTAAAAAATGAAGGAATATTATTTTCTAAGTTTCCATTTACTCCATCAACTCCTGTTCCACCTTGAGAAACAGGTATTATTCCAGTAATTTTATTTACTTCTAAATTAGGAATTCTATTTACGTCAAAAACTCCTGAAGTAATTTTAGAAGCTGGTAAATTATCAATTCTCTCAGCAGAAAAATGTCCTTCTGTAATTTTAGAAGCAGATAAATCAGGAATATCATCTTGAGTTAATAACCTAAAAGAAGGGGCACCAGTAGCTGATTGTGTAGGTCCAGCAAGAACTGTATTTTTCCCTTGTGAACTAAAAGAAATATTAGTAACTAAATTTGTAATATTTTCAGTCGAATTCGAAGAAACTAATGGAGCTTCCGCAGTAATTTGAACACTATCAATTCTACCAGGCGTCATTTGTAATAAATTTAAAATGTCTTGTTTACTTACAGCAGTAGCTCCATTAATATGTCCTTGTAGATCATATTTTATCTTATAAAAGCCTATTTCAGACGGAGACACATCTAAATTATTTATATGTTGAATTATATTTTCTGCTGTAATTTCTATTCCATTACTAGCTGTATAAACAGTATCATTGTCTTCTAAAAAAGGCAACTCTGTTACATTTGTTTCTCCATCACCAATTTTAATACGAGGACCATGACCATTTTCACCCATATAAACTATAGCTTCGCCAAGTAAAGGAATAAAACCATCTTTCCCTTCTTCAGCTTTAGCTTTATTCCAATTATTTTCAGTATCATTTTTCAACTGAATACGCGTATTTATATTTTTTATTCTTGCCATAACGCGCCTCCTTAATAGGCATCATTTCCAGCCCATATTTTAAGATTTTAAAAACCATTTTATATCTTTATCTTTATTTACAATAATGTTCATATCAACATTACCTTTTATACCAGCAATTTTTCCTGTGCTAGTATATTGCCATAAATCACATTCAAAAGCTGGTTTTTTGCTACCTTCTATAGTACCATCATTCTTATTATACCGCGGAATCCATGTAAAGTCAAATAAATTACTAATAGATGAATAATTATAATCATTATAATGATTATGCGCTACATAACAACCAATTTTTTTAATGCCTTGCGCGCGCAATTCTGCGGCGAAAGTTTTAATTGCTAAATTAGTTATTTTAGCTTCTTCGGCATCCATTACATAAAATAATGGATTATATTTAGAAGAGTATTCAATCATTTTTCTTACTTCATCTTTAGCTTTTTCTGCAGTACTTGCATAAGAATAACAATATACTCCAAATGGAATATTATATTTAATCATTTCTTTAGCGTATTCATCTAGTTTAATGTCTTTATCAGAACCGCAAGACGCACGAGTAATAACAAGAGAGACTTCATCCTTTAATTTATTAAAATCTATTTTCCCTTGCCATTTAGAAATATCAATTATTTTACCATCTAAATTATAAGCAGTTTCTTTTTTAACTGGCTCTACTTTTTTATCATCTTCTGTAGTAGAATCTTTTTTTATAGGCCAAAAAATAAATGCTTGTTTTAAACATTTTTTAAATTTAGATTTTTCTTGTTTTCTTGGAGTAGTATCTTTATTTGGATCATTCGCATAGAAATATGTATTATCTACTCCTCGTGCAACAATAAAATGACCTTTAGAAGTCCAAAACTTATTGTCGTTAGAATTCATACTGCAAACAGCAAGTGCGCCTTCGCGAAGTGCGGCTTCAAGAGTGACAATACTAGAGGTTTCTATATATTTTTCAAAGCAATCAAATTTTTTGAAAATCCATTTATAAAAATCCCAATCAGTTCCACTATCATAAGTTCTATATCCATTATCAACAGCCCATTTACTTGTTTCTACTGGAGTAATTTTAGAATCTTCCCAAGTAGCAAGTATCATAGCCATTGAAGTAGTGCCACAACCACTATTACCAATGGTTTGTTTACTTGTATGAGTACTATATTTAACATTCTTCCATTTTGGATCCCACTGTAAATATTTTACACAATCATTTAAAATTTTATCAGTAGATGGAAGAATAGAATTTCCAATAATTAAAGCGTTCCAAGTTTTTGGACCGCAAATACCATCTACACTAAGACCACAAGCACTTTGAAAAGCAGCAACTGCCTTTTTAGTCTTAGAGCCATAGTCACCATCGACTTCTAATCCACCAATTAAAATTTGAATTGCGCAAGTATATACACTTTTTTTATTTTTACTAGTGGAGCAAGTTGGTAATTCTTTCGTGATTATTTGCCAATCATCATCATTAATGATTCCATTAGCAGTTAAATTATGTTCTTTTTGCCATTCTATAATATAAGTTTTAAAGGCGTCATCAAAAACTTCAGACGCCTTTAAAATTTTTACGTACTTAGTTAAATACTGGGCTACGGCAACTAGCTTATCAGTATCTTTAACTTGAATAGTTTTTAGCATAATTATTCCTCCTCTATATCGTCAGGAATTTCACGCTCTATAATGTTGCCTTTACCATCTCGAATTAATATTGTATTAGATTCCCAATTTTCGGGAATATCGCATTCTTGCTCATAAATAATAACTTCATCAGACATAATATTAACCTCCTGCAGTAAAGTTATCTATTAAAGTAGAAGCAGAACCACAATTAAAGATTAAGAAATCTACATTATTAATCTTATTAGATTCTGTAACGTTATAAATGCTACCAGTTTCAGCAATTTTTGCTAGTTTTACAGTTTTATTAGTAATAGTTAATTTTTTATCCGCGCCAGTACCAGAGTCTGAAGGAACAGTAATTTTTTCAATAGTATTAACTTGTGCTCCAGTTTCAATACCACTTAATTTAGTTTTTTCATCAGTAGTATAATCATTGGTAGAAAGTCCTTTACCAGTTTCTTTATCAACTTTATTACTTAAAGCGGCTGTAACTTGACCTGCGGTAGGTAATTTATCACTATTTATAGGACCATCTAATGCTGCAGCAGTATCTTTATAAGCCGCAGAACCTAAACCATGAATAGCAACTGATTGAGCTGTTCCGTTTCCGTCACTTGAGGTAACAGAAAAAGCTCCATTTGTAGTTCCTTCTTCAAAAGTATAAGTAGTATTTATTACAGTTTCTTCTCCTGTAGTTACTCCGGTAATATGTCCAAATTCATCTGTAGTAATTTTTTGAACATATTTGCGGCCGTCAGTTTGACCTTTTTCACCAGCAGTAGCTCCTGCTGGAACTGCGTGACTAATAGTTCGATTAGATTCTAAAGTACCCCCGCCAGTTAGACCACTGCCAGCAGTAATAGTAATAGTTTTTAAAGCATAAGAGCCTTCGTCACCAAGTTCTCTCCAATCAGTACCATTGAAAACATATTCTTTATTACTACTAGTTAATACTACTACATCACCAGAAGCGTAAGAAATACCAGGAGCTGGAGAAGGAGGAATAACGCTTACTTCTCCACGATAATGCATTGCGCCTGATAAACCTGCTGTTGCAGTATCAACTGCATTTTTTACGAAAGCAGTAGTCGCAATTTGTTTTGTATTAGTGCCTGCGGCTGCAGTAGGAGCAGTAGGAGTGCCACTAAAATCAGGAGAAGCTAATGGTGCTTTTTTAGCTAAATCATCTACTAAATCAGTAACTTGTGACTCGGTTATTTGAATCTCTGAAAAAGTTGCACTTACTTTACCATCAACTTCATCAAAAGCAGTTATAGTTTTTCCCGCGCCTGGAGTTCCAGTTAAAGTATCTGTTAAACCACTAATAGCAGAACTAACGGTACTTTCTGTAGCAACTTTATTAGAAGAAGCATCATAAGTGCCATTAAAAGCTAAATTATCTTGTTTAGTATCTAAAGCATCTTGTAAGTCATCTAAAGCATCTTGTAAGCCATCAATATCAACAACAGCAATATTATCACGGGTAACACTAATAACTCCATCGGTTTCTGATACAGAAGTTACAAATTTTCCAGTTTCAACAGTATCTGTATAATCTAAATTTTGAATAGCTTCTACAATTTGACCAGCAATAGATTGGCCAGATTCTCCACCAGTTAAAGTAGCAAGAGAATTTTGTACTGCTGTCAAAATAGCTTGAACAGTAGAGCCATTAGTTGGACCATTTCTTTCGGTTGCTTTAATTTCTGAAGCATCGTAATCAGGCTTATTTTCTGTTTTTGCCCAACTATATACGTCTCCAGCAATAGCTTGAATCCAAGGTAGCTCCTGGAAAGTATGTGTTCCATCACCAACTTTAATTCCTATTGCTGGAGGATCTAAATATTTGGTTCTATTTCCTTGTGTTTCATTAGTTTTAGGAATTTCAGCAATACAGATTTCTCCTTTAAGAGGTTTAAATGCATTTGTTCCTGTAGAGCTTAATATCCAATTACTTAAAGTATCATACTTTAATTGTATTCTTGTATTAATTGTATTTGGCATTTTCTTTCACCTCATTAAGCAGTTCCACCATTTAAAATAAATTCATCTCCATCTGGAACATATAATAAATTAGTAGAAACCCTATTTAATTTCATTCGCCCTGAAGTATCTACGGCAATATAATTATCTAGAGATGAAGAATAAACTCCACCTAACACTGTATCAGTAGCAATAGTTAATGCGCCAATATCAGAAGTACTTGCACCACTATCAATAAGACTTCCGTCAGAAGAAAATATTGGAATATGTCCTTCTGTAAAGTTTTCAGATTTTAATTTTTGAATATAATTTGTTAAATCAACTGAAGTGTCTCCAATTTGAGTAATTGCTCCTCCAATTAACATATATTCTTTATATTGATCGCCAAGTGGAGCTTCTGAATCTAGCACCATATAAATTGTATGTTCATTAGCCTCAGAAGCATTTGGTAAAACTGAAACAATTTCACGTTTTAAATGACCTGCATTTGCTACAGTTCTATCAACATAACCTTTTGTTGCTGCATCTCGTTCTGCAGAAGGGTCCGCCGCAAGAGTTAAAGTGCCGGTCATAACGCCGCCTGAACGACTTAATTTTGTATCAACCAAATTAGATAAATCTGTAAAAGCTCCGTCTGACACAACTGTTTCTACCCAAATTAATTGGCCATCTACAACTTTAGCTTCTAAATTTGAAGGTAATGTTGTATACTGATCAACAATAATTTCAGTATACTCTTTAGTAGTTGGATTAAAAGTATAATAACTTTCACCATATTTACCTAATGTAAATTTTCCATTATTGAAAAAGATAGTTTTATTATCAACATTTTTTTCTTGGATATATTCTAAGGAGTTATAATTTTTAATACCGTCTCCAATTTTTAATAAACAGGTATCAGTTTCTGCACCAATTTCACCTTTTGCTAAAATTGGATTTTTAGTTCTCCATGCGGAGGCCACATCATTTCTGATAATAAGAGTTGCATTTACGCTATGCTGTGCCATTATGCTTCGCCTCCATTTATTATAGTATTAGCAATAAGCATTGCATTAACTGGTATATATTCATTATCCCAATAATATAAAATTTTTTCATCTAAAGCAAAATATAACTTGGCTGTAGAACCATATTGTGGGAAATTTATATAGTCTTCAAATATAATTTGCTTATCTGAAACATAATTAACAAATCTATCTAAAAATTCTTTTTCAGTTCCAACAAAACCATTTATAATAGCTACTTGATATAATTGTTTTGAAAAAATAGATAAAGAAATATTTTCCCAAGGATAAACAATTTGAATATTTTTTTGATGTGGAATTGGAGGATCTAAAGTGCTTTCATCATTTAAAGGCACTTTAGAACCCCAATTATAAATATAATTTAAACCTGCTATACGAGGTCTGAATGGTATTATTGTTTGGTCATATTCAAGAAGCAAGTCTCTTGTGCGTCTACGTTCGGACATCTTTCTCACTTCCTTATTCAATTATGCTTTATCCCATCCGTAAACTCCAGGCTCCCAAACATTATTATCTACAGTGCTAGTCCAATGCTCACTATTATGACTTACCTTTGCATCCTTCGCATAAGCATCTTGCGCGCCGACTGGTTGTACCCATTCAGGCCATTCTTCGCCGGGTTCATCTACGCGCGTCCAAAGGCTAACTGCAACGTCGGGCGTCCAGTCGGCCTGACTGGTGTGGGCGAGGATACATTTATACAAAGTAGTTTGGTAACGTCTGCGATCGCCAATTTCATAAGCGACGCCTTCTTCCCATGCGAGGAAGAAATAAGGCACATTCATTGCGGTTTCATCTTCAAGATTTTCACTTTCTTGAACGATAACCTGACGCATTTGTCGCGCCTGTTGTTTAGTTATCTTCTGTCTCATCACTTTCGCCCTCCCTTCCTAAGAGAATATCAAGGATTTCACTGTCGGAACTTTCATCTTCTTCGATTGGAATATCTGTTTCAACATATGTGTAACCGGCATAATCCACGTCAATTGCTTCACTGTACATATTACCGGTTTGTTCTTGTAAAATCATCATATTGGCGTCGCTGTATGTTTTATATAGCTTCACACCATCTTCACGCTCACGATAAAATTCATTAATAATCATTGCGGTTCCTCCTGCATATAGCTTGCGTAGTTACTCCAGTTCGATGCCGTCTTGTACGCCTCTAAAATGGAGTGATCCGCGCTGTAGGGCACGTAGATAATGCAGTCGGCGGAGATGCCAGTAAAGGCGTTGGCGTTGGACAGCTTCGGCGGAGTGGTGGGGGCAAGGTGATATTCTGCGACGCCGTAGCAGCCTTGGAACGCATAACCGCCAATACTCGTTACACCATCAGGGATAGTGACACTCGCAAGGCCGTAGCAGCCTTGGAACGCATAGTAGGCGATGCTTGTTACACCATCAGGGATAGTGACACTCGCAAGGCTGTAGCAGCTGTAGAACACATAGCTGCTAATACTCGTTACACCATCAGGGATAGTGACACTCGCAAGGCTGTAGCAATCGTAGAACGCATCGTAGGCGATGCTCGTTACACCATCAGGGATAGTGACACTCGCAAGGCTGTAGCAATCGTAGAACGCATAGTAGTCGATGCTCGTTACACCATCAGGGATAATGACACTCGCAAGGCTGTAGCAGCGTTGGAACACATAGCTGCCAATACTCGTTACACCATCAGGGATAGTGACACTCGCAAGGCTGTAGCAGCTGTAGAACACATAGCTGCT
>Ga0247611_10006096_pt1 | contig 15602 bp, 14 predicted proteins | sample 177DNAGHGhighgp2_FD_192422 | JGI IMG/M metagenome (GOLD analysis project Ga0247611, IMG submission 192422) | Sheep rumen microbial communities from Palmerston North, Manawatu-Wanganui, New Zealand - 1770 DNA GHGhigh gp2 | ecosystem: Host-associated > Mammals > Digestive system > Stomach > Rumen...
GCCATCCTTTCCTCGTGGCCTACATGCCTTTCCATAACGGCGCCTTTGTCTCCATCGGTTACATCGCCGTACCGTATTTCTTGAGCGAACAGATCCGTCAAACGGAAGTGCGTGAACTCTTGGGACGCCTCATCCCGACTTACCTCATCGCCTTGCTCTTGTCCCTCATCTTCTCCTATTGGGCTACGCGCCGAATGACGGCGCCGATCTCCCTCTTGGCAGATAAGATGCGGCATTTTGCCATCGGTGCGAAAAATAATCACATTGACTACCCCTATCATGACGAACTCGGGGCACTTGTCGAGCGATATAACCAGATGGTCGATCGAGTCGAAGAGTCCGCAGAAAAACTCGCGAATGCCGAACGAGAAGGAGCATGGCGTACGATGGCGCGGCAAGTAGCGCATGAGATAAACAACCCGCTTACGCCCATGAAACTGTCCGTGCAAAAACTGCAACTCAAGCGCGGCACGGACCAGTTTGACGCCTATTTTGATAAAACCACTAAGATGCTGATCTCCGAGATCGACAACTTAGCCCACATCGCGCAGTCATTCTCGGCTTTTGCCAAGCAACCCGAAGTGGTTACCACCGAAGTGGATATCGCCGAGAAACTCTCGAATGTCATCACCCTCCAGCGCTCCAACGACGAACAGATACCCATCCGTTATGTTGGTGCCGACTCCGGTGTCATGGCGCTCGCGGATCAGGAGCAGATATCCCAGGTCTTCGTCAATATCATCCGTAATGCCATTCAGGCATCACCTACGGATATCATCGTGGTCCTTAATGCCGCCTATTCGGAGCGCGAGATCCGAATCTCTATCTCCGATGACGGTACGGGTATTCCCGAGGAGATCCAACCCTCTATCTTCCGGCCTAACTTCACCACCAAGTCCAACGGTAACGGACTCGGACTCGCGATTTCCAAGCATATCGTGGAGGCCTCCGGAGGACATATATCATTCGAGACATCGGAAAAAGGAACAGTATTTTATATCAACTTGAAAAAAACATATAGTGTATGAAAGTACAAACTATCATGTCGCAGTTAGCGGCGAAACACCCGGGGGAAGCAGAGTACCTGCAGGCGGTACAAGAAGTGCTCGAATCAATTGAAGAGGTGTACAACCAACATCCCGAATTTGAGCAAGCGAAGATCGTGGAGCGTATGGTTGAACCCGACCGTATCTTCACCTTCCGCGTCACGTGGATTGATGATCAGGGCGAAGTGCAAACGAACCTCGGTTACCGCGTTCAGTTCAATAGCGCCATTGGTCCGTACAAAGGCGGCCTTCGTTTCCACCGCGCCGTGACGCCTTCCATGCTCAAGTTCTTGGGCTTTGAGCAGACTTTCAAGAATGCCCTCACGACCCTCCCGATGGGCGGTGCCAAGGGCGGTTCGGACTTTGATCCTGTCGGCAAATCGGATGCAGAGATCATGCGTTTCTGCCAGGCTTTCATGCTCGAACTCTGGCGCTGTATCGGTCCCGATCAGGATATCCCGGCCGGTGATGTAGGCGTCGGCGGACGCGAGATCGGTTTCCTCAATGGTATGTACCAGAAACTCGCGCGCGAGTACCATACTGGTGTCCTCACCGGCAAAGGTATGACCTGGGGCGGCTCCATCCTTCGTCCCGAAGCTACCGGTTACGGTGCCCTCTATTTCACTCAGCATCTGCTCCATAAGGCCGGCAAAGATATCAAAGGCAAGAAACTGTCCATCTCCGGCTTCGGAAATGTAGCATGGGGTGCAGCCAAGAAAGCAATCGAACTGGGTGCCAAAGTGGTAGCCATCTCCGGTCCGGACGGTGTAGTGGCAATCCCGAATGGTATCACGCCGGAAATGATTGATTATATGCTCGTTATGCGTGCGTCCAACCGCAATAAAGTGCAAGACATGGCGGATAAGTTCCCGTCCCTCTGCTCCTTCACCGAAGGCAAGAAAGCATGGTCTGTACCTTGCGATATCGCCCTGCCCTGTGCGTTCCAGAATGAACTCTCCGAAGAAGACGCTAAGGAACTCAAAGCCAACGGTTGCTGGTGCTGCTGCGAGGTATCGAACATGGGTTGCCAACCGGGCGCCATCCATTTCTTCCAATCCAATAAGATCCTCTTTGCGCCGGGTAAAGCAGTCAACGCAGGTGGTGTCGCTACCTCCGGTCTCGAGATGACCCAGAACGCCGAGCACCTCAGTTGGAAAGCCGAAGAAGTGGACGATCGTCTCCATCATATCATGGAGTCTATCCATGAGCAATGTGTCCGTTATGGCACTCAACCTGATGGCTCTATTGACTATGTCAAAGGTGCCAACATCGCCGGTTTCATGAAAGTAGCCACCGCCATGCTCGAGCAGGGCATAATTTAACAAATTATGTATCAGAATTTTCAAAATCATTTGCAGCAGACTTTGCAGGAGATCAAGGATGCAGGTCTCTATAAAAATGAACGCGTGATCATCACCCCGCAGTCCTCCGGCATCGCTGTCGAAGGTGGACAGGAAGTGATCAATTTCTGCGCGAATAACTACCTCGGCCTCGCCGACAATGCCGAACTCATCCAAGCGGCCAAGGATCGCATGGACGCACGAGGATACGGTATGGCGTCCGTCCGTTTCATATGCGGTACACAGGATACCCATAAGCAACTCGAGCGCGTCATCTCCGATTTCTTCGGCACAGAAGATACCATCCTCTATGCCGCATGTTTTGATGCCAACGGAGGCCTGTTCGAACCCCTGCTCACTGAAGAGGATGCCATCATCTCCGATGCACTCAACCATGCCTCGATCATCGATGGAGTACGTCTCTGCAAGGCGGTCCGTTATCGCTACGCCAACGGTGACATGGCGGATCTGGAGGCCAAACTGCAAGAGGCACAAGCCCAGCGTTTCCGGATCATCGCTACCGATGGTGTCTTCTCCATGGACGGCAATGTCTGTCCGCTGGATAAGATCTACGAACTGGCCAACAAATACAACGCCCTCGTCATGGTCGATGAGTCGCACTCCGCAGGTGTGGTTGGCGCTACCGGACATGGTGTCACCGAACTCTATAACCTCCGCGGTAAGATCGAGATCATCACCGGTACGCTCGGAAAAGCTTTCGGCGGCTCGGTAGGCGGTTTCACCACCGGCAAGAAAGAGATCATCGATCTCCTTCGTCAGCGTAGCCGTCCCTATCTCTTCTCGAACTCGATCCCACCGATGATTGCAGCCGCAGGTATCAAGACCTTCGAGATCCTCACGCGTTCCAACGAGTTACAAGATCGGCTCCATGCGAACACCGCCTACTTCGTAGAGCGCATGAAAGCGGCCGGTTTCGATATCAAACCCACGCAGTCTGCCATCTGTGCCGTCATGCTCTATGACGCGGTGCTCAGCCAGACTTTTGCGGCGGAACTCCAGAAGGAAGGTATCTATGTCACCGGTTTCTATTATCCGGTTGTACCCAAAGGTCAAGCGCGTATCCGCGTCCAAGTATCTGCCGCTCATACCCGCGAACAACTCGATAAATGTATCGCTGCCTTTACCAAGATTGGCAAGGAATTGGCTGTGCTAAAATAAACTAGTTTCCTAGGCCCCAGGAAAAGAATAAAAACAATGAAAGCATTAGTAAAGAAATACGCTGAACCCGGTATCTGGATGGAAGAGGTTCCGTCGCCGGAGATGGGCGTCAACGATGTCATCATCAAGGTCACCAAAGCCGCCATCTGCGGTACTGACCTGCATATGTATAAATGGGACGAGTGGTCGCAATCGCATTGCAAACCGCCTTACACCATGGGTCATGAGTTCGTCGGTGTCGTAGCTGACTGCGGACCCGGTGTGCGCAATTTCAAGATAGGCGACCGTGTCACGGCCGAAGGCCATATCACCTGCGGACATTGCCGTAACTGTCGTCGCGGCATGGGACATGTCTGCGAGAACACGATCTCCCTTGGTATCATGGGACGCGACGGCTGTTTTGCCGAGTTCGTCTCTGTGCCCGAATCGAATGTAGTACGCGTCCACCCGCAGATCCCCGATGACTTCGCCGCCATCATGGATCCCTTCGGTAATGCTACCCATACTGCGCTCGCTTTCCCGCTGCTCGGCGAAGATGTACTCATCACCGGCGCAGGACTCATCGGCACGATGGCAGCAGGTATATGCCGCTATGCGGGTGCGAAGAATATCGTCGTAACGGATATCAACCCGCTTCGTCTGGAGATAGCCAAGAAAATGGGAGCTACCCTCACCGTCGATGGCTCCAAAGGCGAGACCATCCAAGACGCGATGTTCCAACTCGGCATCCGCGGCTTCGATGTGGGTCTCGAGATGTCCGGTGCACCCGCTGCCTTCAATGATATGATCGCCCATATGTACAAAGGCGCGAACATCGCCCAACTCGGTATCTTGCCTTCTAACACCCAGGTCAACTGGTCCGATGTCATCTTCAATGCCCTCACGATCAAAGGTATCACGGGCCGTCGTATGTGGGAGACTTGGTACCAGATGGAGCAGATGCTCCTTGGCGGACTCGATCTCTCGCCTGTCATCACCCACCGCTATAAGTTCGATGACTTCCAGAAAGGCTTCGATGTCATGGTCTCCGGCCAATGCGGCAAAGTCCTCCTTGAGTGGTAAATCATTACAACAATACAACATTACAACATTAATTCATGCATAAAAGTGGTTTTGTAAATATCGTCGGAAACCCGAATGTTGGCAAATCGACCCTCATGAACGCCCTGGTCGGCGAACGCCTCTCGATCATTACCTCGAAAGCGCAAACCACCCGCCATCGTATCATGGGCATCGTCAATGGCGAGGACTTCCAGATGGTCTATTCCGATACACCCGGTGTCCTCAGCCCGAACTACCAACTCCAGCGTCAGATGCTCGAGTTCTCCCGTTCGGCGCTGGTCGATGCCGATGTGCTGCTCTATGTCACCGAAGTGCAGGATAACCCCGACCGCAATGCTGACTTCCTCGAGAAAGTGAAGAAAATGGCAGCTGCGGGTACGCGCGTGTTCCTTATAATAAATAAGATCGATCTCACTACGCAAGAGACACTCGAAAACCTCGTCGCTTTCTGGCATACTCAACTCCCCGAAGCTGAGATCTTCCCGATCTCCGCGCAAGAGCGATTCGGTGTCGCCCAACTCTTCGATGCCATCAAGGACGCCCTGCCCGAAGGACCTGCGTTCTTCCCCAAGGACCAACTCACCGACAAGTCCGAACGTTTCTTTGTCAACGAGATCATCCGCGAGAAGATCCTCCTCAACTACGACAAAGAGATCCCGTACTCCGTCGAAGTGGAAGTGGAGTCCTTCAAGGACGAAGGCAGCATCGTGCATATATGCGCGATAATTTACTGCGAACGCGATTCCCAGAAAGGTATCCTCATCGGCAAAGCCGGCTCTGCCCTTAAGCGCGTCGGCTCTCAAGCCCGCAAGGATATCGAGGACTTCCTCCAGAAGCAGGTCTTCCTCCAACTCTTCGTCAAAGTGGACCGCGATTGGCGCTCCTCCACCTCCCGCCTCAAGCATTACGGCTACGATTTGTCATGACACGCCGCATGGAATATCTGGGTGTCGAGCCCCTCGACCTGCCAATTTGGCAGGTTTTTTTATATGGCATAGTATTTGTCATTATATGGGTGAATCAGTCGACCAGTTGACCAGTTGACCAGTCGACCAGAAAACTAGAATATTAACAAAAGAAAGGAACTATACTATGTCTAAAATTATTGGAATTGACCTTGGCACCACGAACTCGTGTGTAGCCGTAATGGAGGGTAACGAACCTATCGTTATTGCTAACGCTGAAGGTAAGCGTACAACCCCTTCTGTTGTTGGATTCATCGATGGCGGTGAGCGTAAAGTAGGTGACCCTGCTAAGCGTCAAGCTATCACAAACCCGACCAAAACTATTTATTCTATCAAGCGTTTCATGGGTGAAACCTACGACCGCTTGCAATCTGAGATCGCACGCGTTCCTTATAAGGTAACGAAAGGCGATAACAACACCCCGCGTGTGGACATTGACGGACGTCTCTATACCCCGCAGGAGATCTCGGCTATCATCCTTCAGAAGATGAAGAAAACCGCAGAGGACTATCTGGGCCAAGAGGTTACCGAAGCTGTCATCACAGTGCCGGCATACTTCAACGACTCGCAACGTCAGGCTACTAAGGAAGCCGGCGAGATCGCAGGTCTCAACGTACGTCGTATCGTCAATGAGCCGACTGCAGCTGCCTTGGCTTATGGTCTTGACAAGTCGAACAAGGATATGAAGATCGTTGTCTTCGACTGCGGTGGTGGTACCCACGATGTATCGGTTCTCGAACTCGGTGACGGTGTCTTCGAGGTAAAAGCAACCGATGGTGATACCCACCTTGGTGGTGACGATTTCGATCATCGTATCATCGACTGGCTCGTTCAGGAGTTCAAGAACGAGAACGGCGGAGCTGACCTCTCCAAAGACCCGATGGCTATGCAGCGTCTGAAAGAGGCTGCCGAGAAAGCCAAGATTGAGCTCTCGTCCTCTACCTCTACGGAAATCAACCTGCCGTATATCATGCCGGTAAACGGTGTTCCTGCACACTTGGTAAAGACCCTGACCCGTGCGAAATTCGAGCAACTCATCGACGATCTGATCCAGCGTACCATCGCTCCGTGCCGCACGGCCCTCGAGCACGCCGGATTGAAGACCTCCGATATTGACGAGATCATCCTCGTAGGTGGTTCGACTCGTATCCCGGCTATCCAGGATGCTGTACAGAAGTTCTTCGGCAAAGCTCCGTCCAAGGGCGTTAACCCGGATGAGGTTGTAGCCGTAGGTGCAGCCATCCAAGGCGGTGTCCTCACAGGCGATGTAAAGGATGTCCTCCTGCTCGATGTAACCCCGCTGAGCCTGGGTATCGAGACCATGGGCGGTGTCATGACCAAGATGATCGAGGCCAACACCACTATCCCGACCAAGAAGACCGAGACCTTCACCACAGCCGTTGATAATCAGCCTTCTGTTGAGATCAAAGTCCTCCAGGGTGAGCGTCCGATGGCGGCTCAGAACAAGCAGATCGGTATCTTCCACCTCGATGGAATTATGCCTGCCCGTCGTGGCGAACCGCAGATCGAAGTAACCTTCGATATCGATGCCAACGGTATCTTGAACGTCACCGCTAAGGACAAAGCTACCGGCAAGGAGCAGAAGATCCGTATCGAAGCATCGTCCGGTCTCTCTGACGACGAGATTAAGCGCATGAAAGCCGAGGCAGAAGCTAACGCTGAAGCCGATAAGAAGGCCAAAGAGCAGGCTGACAAACTCAACAAGGCCGACGCTACGATCTTCCAGACCGAGAAGCAACTCGCTGAACTCGGCGACAAGATCCCGGCAGACAAGAAGGCTCCGATCGAGAAAGCCCTTGCTGACCTCAAAGACGCGTACGCTAAGCGCGACGCCGATGCCTGCGAAGCAGCCAACAATGCCCTCATGACAGCTTTCCAAGCTGCTTCCGCTGAGATGTACGCTGCTCAACAGCAAGCACAGCAGAATGCCGGCCAGCAAGGCCCTACCACCGACACCAACGCCGGTAACAATAACGGTCAGCCCACTGCTGAGGACGTCGACTTCGAAGAAGTGAAATAATCGTGCCTTCGGCTAAGAAGTAACGTTTCACCCTCGGCATATATGCCGAGCAATCCATCCGCCAATCTTGGCGACATCCCGAATCCCCTGCTCAATAGAGTGGGGGATTTTCTTTTCCTTTTGCTGTTACCTGCGGTGCGGTTTCTGTTTTGGCAGTTTATTGGGATGCCCTCCGTCCATTACCGGCGGCTTGCATCCGCCCATGGCTTCGTCCATTTTGCCGGATAGTATCCGGCTCGTGTATTTTTTTTACAATTTATTTGCATATTCCGTTTTTTTTTCGTACCTTTGCAGCGGTTTTTGATAATTACCGATAGAGAGGATATGCGAAACACCCCCCCCATTTGGTGCGAATGCGCCGCTAATCAATCAAATACAAACAATCGCAGCGTTATAGACGGTGTGCACTTTTTGTGCGCCGCCTTTTTTGTTGTATAACAGCGAACGAAACCGGTTTTGCTAATATCTATTGAAATAAATATAACTAAATATGGCAACTAAATCAACTATTTTCAACAACCTCATTTTAGCAGCGGCATTTCTGCTTTTCGGCAGTACAGTTCTGCATGCGACCAACACAACGGTGTCAACCTATGAGGCACTGGCGAGTGCTGTCAATAACGATTCACCTTTGTATGACACCATTTTCATAACGCAACGTATCACCCTGCCAAACGGAGCCAATCTGGATGGTGAGTATGGTAACAAACAGTTTAAAGTTATTCAGGCACCCGTACCGTATATTGATGCCGATGGTATGCAGAATACGAATCCGAGCCCGTACGGTGTTTTTACGATAGAGAAAAACTCTACCGTGACCCTTAAGCACTTGGTTATTATGGGTGGTGGATGCTATCCTTTCAATAATAGTGGTCCGGATAACTCATTAAGCATAGAACAAGACTCATACAAATGTGGTGCCATACAGAACGAGGGAACGCTGAATATGGAGTTTTGTACGATTCAGCGTTCCTACCGCGGTATCCGCAATATGGGACAATTAGTGATGAAATACTGCAAACTGATTCGCAATGTCTGCAAGTTCGGTTCCGGACTACTCAATGAGGGTGACAAAGCACAAAATAGCCCTGGTTTAGGAGCAGCAGATACCAAAGTGGTGATGGATTGTTGTTCGTTCTCCGAGAACTATGCCGCCAATGACGGTGGTGCTGCTGAAAACAAAAAAGGTGCGGTTATGTATTTCAACAACACCATTATGGCGAATAATATCGGTAATATCTCTGCTATCAATAATTGGAACGGCTATCTCTATTTTATGAACAGCACCATAACGGGTAATATAACGACGACAACATCTTACGATTTTGCAGTGCTTGTGGGTTATGGTATGTGGGCAGTCAATTCTATATTGGTGGACAATAAGACTATCAATGGTGGATTGTGGACTACTCCGGCAGAGGGAGAAGTGAATGCACGTTCTAATACATTTTTCTCCGGTTGTAAGGCTCATCTGTATAACTGTATCTATGGACAAGACTTGTCGAAGATCAAAAAATTTAATAACGAGATATACGTAGAAACCATTAATTGTAAGGAAAATCAAGGCGTTGGGAGCGGTGTATTCCAAGATTATCTGGAAACAGGTATTTACATACCAAGGTATGTACTTGCAAATAATACAAATGCTTATCCTCAGAAGAATTACTTTTATTATGAAGGTCCGCGAACTTCGGTGGCTTTTAATCACTCCGCATTGGTGCATAATGAAAACCATACTATTTCTGCTCCGGCTGCTGTTGACGGTCTGGCATCAACCGGCGGTTGTGAAACGTACTTTAATTATAAATACGATGCTAATGGCAAATTGCAGGTTTATATGGGGTACAAAGACGATCCCGACGATGCGGTAATCCAGACCTTGGGCAATTCTGCCATGCCGAGCGGAGGTTTCGATGAGGATATGAAAGTGACCACCTATTCGGACGGAACTAAGCGAGAAGGCACGACGATGGGACCATCGACACTAACAGATGCACGTTTCTATACGCTAACTTTGGCAGGTCTGACATATGGTACATGTAAGATTAACGGTGCCTCATTATATGGTGATACTTATCCTGAAAACACTGTGTTGACCGTTGAGTTGATTCCGTCTCATGAGGAAGAAGCACCTTTCACGGAGTGGATAGCAACAGGTATTACGCTAACGGAAGAACAAAGGAAATCCAAAAAACTGACTATCACGATGAATAATCGAATAACGCTCCAACCTAAATTTGCCATTACCAACTTTAACCTAAAATTCGATTTACAGAATAGTCCGGCAAAACCGTCAGATGCTAAAAAGACATTGGCATACACTATTTTATCCCCCGAATCTCAACTGCCGACACCGGAGTGGGCTACTCATAGGTTCACAGGTTGGAGTGGAACAGGTATAGACGGCATAACATTAGACCCTGTAATTTTCCCAACGGGTAGTTTTGGCAACAAAGAGTTCGTAGCAAATTGGGAGGCCATCCCTGTGGTGAATCCTGATCCGGACGAGACGAAATACCATTATGGTACGTTCTATGTGGGCGGTAGCAAATATCGTCTTCCTTCTGGTGTTAGTGCCTATACGGCTGCGGTGGAAGGAGACGCGATGGTGATGCACAAGGTGGCTGAACCTGGAGATATATTACCTGCATCGACAGCAGTGATACTCAAAGCCGACCAAGACATATCCACCATTACGAGCAAAACAGTCGCACTTCCATACTTGCCAAACGAAACACCCATTACCATTACAGCCGACAACGACCTTCGGGGCGTAGATGCCGATAGTGTAGTGAACAAATTGAAAGGCTATAAAAGTACGGACACTTATTATATCCTTTCCGGCGGTAATGAAGATGGCGATGTAACGGGGCTTGGCTTCTATAAGTGGAGACATGACAAGACTATTCCCGCCCACAAAGCCTATATCCGTATCCCGCAACCGCCTGCGTCTGCGCCGGCACGGCTACGTTTCGATTTCTCGCAGGCGGAAGGCACGCAAGTGGCTACCGATATTGAAGATACACACACGCAGCATGAGAACGGTACACGCAAAGAACTGCGAAACGGACAACTGATCATCATTCGGGATGAACAGGTATATACCATTCATGGACTAAGAATACAATAAAAGAGGAAACAAGGAGAAGAAACAATGAAAAATGTAATTAATCGTGCCCTTGCGGCTAAGAAGAAAAACTATATTATCCCCGACTCCCAAATAGCGGAGATTACTACACTTTATCGCCTTTGTGATACAAGCACTGGCGGCAGCACTGAACAAAACGTAGGTCAAAATGATAGTTTTGGAAAAGAAGTCTGGTAAGAGGAACTTTAGCCCTTTCGGTTTCCCCAAAATACGCCCTGATTACATCCCCTTTACACCCAACCGCATCACATAGGGATTACGGAAAATCACAGAGAAAAGTGCTTTGAACAGCACTTTTTTCTTTTTTAAATCACATTTTTTCGCTTAAATGTTTGCATATATGCGCAAAAAGTTGTACCTTTGCACCCGATTTACATTATTATAGTCAGCGATTAATACGCAGTTAGTATGTAAACAGTATGTTATTAGTAGGTAATTAGTAGGTGGATAGTAGGTTATAGACGGCACAATCCACGTTATTTATATACTTACTTGCACTGATTGCCTGGATTGTGATAAGTTATACCATGTAGTTCAACAGACTCAATACAACCACCTAATCGGAAACATTCTTTAACAAACTCAATATCACTTTGCTCACGTTTGTCAGGTATTGCAGAAACATTATTGAGTGACGGTCGTTTGTTAGCATTACTAAATGTGTCCTTCATTTTAATGCGTATAGTATCTAACCTATGTCGCCACCTGAATGACATCTCATCCAAATATAACTGCATATATCGTTTTGAGATATGCACCTGATTATGTCGCAATGCCCTTTTGAGATGGCTGAACAAACCTTCCACATTATTTGACGAATAACCACTTGCTGTAGTATATTGTCGATGGCTGTGGTTGGAATGTTCAAACGGTACTGTCCAATCATCATATAACTTGCTGTTGTCTGACACACACATGTTCACATCAGTAGCATGGTTATTGAAGATGTCTTGTATATCAGTTTTGTCAAATCCTTTCGGTAATACTTGCAAGATGACATTACGCCCGTCATTCATTCCGATTATTGGTGTATGGATTTCCGAGTTAATTTTGAAATATGCTGATTTTGGTAAAGTACCCTTTCGGAATGGCTTCGGTAAAAATTGGTCAATGATTTCTTGCTGCTGTCGCAAGGGACGGTTTGACCAACTGCCACCGAGATATGCTTCGTCCATTGCAACTATACCTTTGAGCTCAACAGTATCTTGGCTCATTGCCTGCCGCCACTTCATCATCATTAACCATGCTGTCTTCTGTGTCACACCTACCTTACGTGCAACCTCAACTGATGAGATACCTCTTGAATCTAACATAAGATATAAGGTAAGTACCCATGCTGAAGTATCTAACTTAGACCCATGCATGATTGTATTAGTATAGTTGGTGAATCGTTTACGACAGTCACCGCACTTGTACCCATAAGTGCATTCGTAAATCTTCACCGAGCCACAATGAGGACAGACTACTTCACCATGCCATCTTAACTGCTTGAAGATACTTTCCGCATTCTTTACAACATAACGAATTGAGTTCTTGCTTGCCATATTTTTATTGTTTTGTATTTAAGTACAAATTTACAAAAAAATTATGACATAAACAAATTTTTGGGAGAAGAAATCTTTGGAAAATGCTTTGGGAAGTCTAGTATGTTGATATTGTGTAAGTTATGGGTTTATGTGGTGTAAGATAAGATATAAATAACCAATCCACGGACCATCTTATTACGTCATTATAAGGCCTTTGCCCTCTAAACACCGCAAAAAAATCATTATATGGCAAAAGTAGAATTTTCAGCAGGCATCGATCTCATCTTGGGTGCTCTTGATACCAAACATCAACTGATCATGCGCCAAAAACATCTGCATGACACCAAAGGAACAATCACCAAAGAGTGTGATGTGGAAGTCTATTTGTGGAAACACAAACGCGACTACACCCAAACACCTCCGCAGGGCAACGAACTGGCTCATCTTCAGCATTTCGGTGAGGCGGCAAAACGCACGACTGCCCTCATTCACGCCTATAAGTTCCCCGATACCGCCTCCGATGAGCAACGCGCCCTGCTCGATGAGTACCGACGTCGTTTTGAGTCACAACTCAAAGGAGCCCCTGACCCACAAGCCCCAACCGACAAATCAGGCAAGCAGAAGCACTATTTCCGCTTCGATAACTTCATCCGCGCGATGATCTATCAGGAACTCAAATCCTAAAAATCGTACATTTGTCCTCATACATTAACATGCAACCTACGGTTTCCTACATCCAATCCCGCTTTGACGAGTTCAATGCCCGCTTTTTCAGCGGTGCCCTGCCTCCCGTCCCCATCAAGCTCTCCCATGCCCGCACGTTCCTAGGAAAACTCACCTTCACCAAGCATCGCTCCTGGCTCTTTGGACCGACCCGTTACGAAAACTTCGTCCTGCGTATCAATGCCCGTATCGACCTGCCCGAATCCCTCATCGAAGATACCATCCTCCATGAGATGATTCATTACTATATCGCTGTCAACCAACTCCGTGATACCTCTGCCCACGGCCGCCTTTTCCGCCTGGAAATGAAGCGTATTAATACCGAGGGCAACCGTCATATCACCATCTCTTACCGCTTTACGCCCGAACAACTCGCCGCCCTCTATCCCGAAAAAGCACTTTTTTGAGCCTTTTTAGACTTTTTATTTGCATATATCGAAAAAAAGTATTAACTTTGCACAAAATTAACGAACCGACCTTGCTTGGTTAATATAAAATATACCATTATGGAATATAAAATCAAGACAATCGGAGTACTCACCTCGGGTGGCGATGCTCCGGGAATGAACGCTGCAGTGCGCGCCGTGACACGCGCTGCCATCGCTAATAACATTCGCGTCAAAGCAATCTTCCGTGGCTACAAAGGCCTCATGGACGATGAAGTTCAGGAGTTTACGACCCAGGATGTGAGCGGAATCATCCAACGCGGAGGTACGATCCTCAAATCCGCCCGCAGCGAGGAATTCAAAACCCCGGAAGGACGCAAACGTGCGTACCAAACCATTCAGAAAGAGCAGATCGACGCCCTGATCGTCATCGGCGGAGATGGCACTTTTACGGGCGCTCGCCTGTTAGCGCAAGAGTATAATATCCCGATTATCGGAATCCCCGGAACGATCGACAACGACCTCTGGGGAACCGACTCCACCATCGGTTACGACACGGCCCTCAACACCATCGTCGATTGTGTGGACAAACTCCGTGACACCGGTACCAGCCATGAACGCCTCTTCCTCGTCGAGGTCATGGGACGCGATGCCGGCTTCCTTACCCTCAATGCAGCGATAGCTGCCGGAGCAGAAGCGGCGATTATCCCCGAACGTGCTACTCTCGAGGAACAGTTGGAGGCGGCAATCGGACAGGGGCGCCGCAAACATAAAAACAGCGGAATCGTCCTCGTTCAGGAGCACGCCATCCCCGGCGGAGCACAAGCGGTGGCGAAGGTTATCGAGCAGAGCCATCCCGAGTATGGCACGCGTGTCACCATCCTGGGACACCTCCAACGCGGCGGTTCACCTACCGCTTTTGACCGTATCCTCGCTTCCCGTTTCGGCTGTGCCGCAGTACAAGCACTCCTTGAGGAACAGCGCTCGATCATGGTCGGACTACAAAACGGCGAAGTGATCTACGTTCCGCTTACCAAAGCTATCAAAGAGAAAAAAGACATTAAGGACGATAAATGGCAGGCTCTCCAGGTACTCAGCCTCTAACAACGTCCCCAAAAACAAGTAAAACAAAATTACATGAGTATGGAAAAAAAACTCAACATCATTGCTACCATCAAGGATGGCGTAGCAATCGCTCTCGTTAATTATCTGAGCCTTGTAGCAGCTGCTGCACTCTACGTTCTCACGATCTGGATCCCGTATCTCAACGTCGGCACTACAATCGCTATGTGCTCGCTCCCTGCTGAGATGGCGAAGGGTAACATCCTCAATCCGCTCTTTATCTTCAAAGCAGCGTACCGCAAGAATATGGGCGAGTTCTTTATCCTCATGGCCCTGATGTATGGCGCTATCTTGGTTGGTTTCTTCTTCGGCTTTATCCCGGGTATCGTCCTGTCAATCGCTTGGTCGTTCGCAACGGTGCTCTTTGTGGACAAAGATATGTCCGCTTTGGATGCCCTCCGCGAGTCCAACAAGATCACCTACGGCAATAAATGGCGTATCTTTGGCGCAGAATTCCTCGTGGTTTTCTGTCTCCAGATTGCTATATCTATCATCAATGCTATCTTCGGCATCGGTGAAGTAGGATGGCTTGAGACCATCGGAATGATCATCACTTTTGTTCTTATCATCTTCGCTATCCCGGCTATTTACGGCGTAGAGGCTTCTATCTATCGCCAACTCACATCTGGTGAGATCCTTGCTGGCAAAGATATCAAGGAAGAACTCCAGGACCTCAAAGCCAAAGTAGCAGAAGCTCCTAAGGCAGAAGCTCCTAAGGCAGAAGCACCTGCTGACGAAGCTCCCAAAGCTCCGAAGGCTCCCAAGACTCCGAAAGCTGAATGACGCGCACACGCGTATACGTACACGCGTTCCTTATATTTACGCATGTATATAAGAGCTCCTTTCCTTCGAAAGGGGCTTTTTTTGTCCTTTGAGCCTCTTTTGCTCAAAAACGCCAAAAATAGCCTAAAATTACCCCTATTGAAAATCAGCGAGTTACAAAGAAAATGCATTTTTAGTGTATTTTTTTTGCAAAAATATTTGGTCAGTTCAAAAAAAAGCAGTACCTTTGCATCCGCTTTCGCTCAAAAATGGGGCACGCCCCAAAAGAGCACAAGCAATGA
>Ga0247611_10006097_pt1 | contig 15602 bp, 16 predicted proteins | sample 177DNAGHGhighgp2_FD_192422 | JGI IMG/M metagenome (GOLD analysis project Ga0247611, IMG submission 192422) | Sheep rumen microbial communities from Palmerston North, Manawatu-Wanganui, New Zealand - 1770 DNA GHGhigh gp2 | ecosystem: Host-associated > Mammals > Digestive system > Stomach > Rumen...
AGGTAAGTCTAAAAAACAAGCTGAACAAAATGCCGCAAAAGACGCATTAGGTAAAGAAGCTAGTTTATAAAGGGTGATTTTAATGCTTAAAAAGCTATATGAAAAAGGTTATTTTGATTATAAAAAATTCATATTAGAAAACCAAAAGAAGCTAGGATTAACTCCTAATGAGGCTTTAGTATTGATGGAATTACTAGATTCATATTCTAATGGATGTGATTTAGTATCAGTAGATGATATTCAAAATAACATATTACTTCCAAAAGATGAGCTAACTGAAGCTTTATCTAAGCTTTTAACAAAGAAGTACTATACTATATTTTTAAAAGAAAAAGATATGAAAAGCTATGAAGCAATATCACTTGATGGATTCTTTAATCATGCAAAAGATATTATAAATAATACTTTAAGTGATGCAGATTCTGATCTTTATACTATTACATCTATTCTTCAAGATAAAATTAATAGAATATTAACATCATCAGAATTAGATATAGTTCAAACATTAGTAAATGATGATAAATATACATTAAATGATTTTAATAATGTTATTTCAAATCTTGAGGCTAAGAAAAGAAAAATTACTATTAAGGTTATTGCGCAAGAACTTGCACAACCAAGTAGTCAACCAAAGCCTAAAAAGACAAATAAGATGATTAATGATTTTATATCAAAGATAAAATAATGAACAAGAAAACATCAAATGAAATATTAGATATTCTAAATAAAATAATTATAAATCCAAAGCCAGAGCTTGATTTTACCAATAATTTTGAGCTTTTGTGTGCAGTTATGTTATCTGCTCAAACAACGGATAAAAGAGTTAATATAGTTACAAAAGAATTATTTTTAAAATATCCTACATCAAAGGAACTTATGAATGCTAAAGTAGATGATGTAAAAAAGATAATTCATTCATTAGGATTTTCTAATACAAAAGCCATAAATTTAATAGAAATGTCAAAAATATTAGAAAGTAAATATAATGGTATAGTCCCAAACACATTATCTGAACTTGAAACATTACCAGGATGTGGTCATAAAACTGCGAGTGTTGTTTTAGCATTAGGATATAATATACCTGCATTACCTGTTGATACTCATTTATATAGAATGGCAAAAAGATTAGGCTATATTAAAAATAATGAGACAATTAAGGATGCAGAAGAAAGCTTTAAAAAGTATATTCCTATGGATATGTGGATTCATGCACATCACTTATTTTTGTTATTTGGAAGATATCATTGTAAAGCTAAATTAGAATCATGTAATGGTTGTAGTTTAATGTCATATTGTAAGGAGAAAAACAAACACCTTAAGAATTAAATCTTAAGGTGTTTTCTTTTATATTTCGGCACTTCACAAATATAGGGGGGATGAAACAAATTTGTCATCTCCCTGAATTTGAGTAGCTATCATTCATCCCCCTGAATTTGATAATATCTTATATTTCAAAAAAATATCCCTCAATTTTAATATACAAATTTCAAAAAAATAAGTCTTATATAAAATTCATTTTTCCAATATTATATAGTTGCAAGCGCTAATAGTTTAAAAATAAATAACAAAATTGGAAACGCCTATAATCCTATTCTTTTAGAATATAAAGAAATATAATTTTTCAAAAAGGAGGGATTCATAATGAATTACGAAAAGACTAAAAAGTCTTATCTTGACTATGTTAATGAAATTAATCCAATTGGATTTGAACTTAAAGCCCAAAGAGAGAAAAATGGTTTAACCTTAGCTGCAATAAGTTATGATATTATTTCTACATCTTATCTTTGTAAGGCAGAAAATAATCAAGCAGTACTTAAAGGAAAATATGTAAAGGATATTTGTAAAAGATTATCGATTGATGAAAGTAAGCTTTTATATATAAACGATTCTAAAGAGAAGATTGAAAAGGCAATACTAGCATATTTATTAGATGATGTTTCAACTTTATATGATTTAGTAGAAGAAGGTAATGGATTATTAAATTACGTATATAGATTAATAAAAATACTTTATTATTTGAAAAAAGATATGTTAAGTGATGCGACAGTTGAATTAAAGGAAATAGAAGGATGTATTAATTCAATAAATGCTTATGATTTAAAATACATTGTGGCAGTTGCAATAGCTTATGATTTTAAAACGTCAAGATTAGATAGAGCCTATACAGGTGTTAAAGCTTTAGAGAAAATGGAACCAACAAAGCTATTAGATTTATTTAATCATTATTTATGTTTTAAAATATTTCTAATTTGGAATAATCCAAAGCTTGCAGAAATTCTTGATTATTTTAAATATAATCCTTATGCAAGATCATTATCATATTTATATGCAAAAATACAATATTACTATGAATTTTCATGTATTAAAGCTTCAAAGGATTATGAAATAGATTTATTACCTTTAAGTGATTATCCTGAGTTCGTTAGAAATTTAAGAATATTTAAAGATTATAGAAATAAGAAATTTACACATAAACCAAATTCTAAAACGCCAATATTTTTATGCTTATTATATAAGCAAGGTATTGGAGCTGACATAAAAGAGGATTTAGCTAAATTAGATGGATTAATATTAAATATTGATTATTCAAAACTTTATTTAGAATACCTAATATTACCTGAGGAATTAAAGCTTGATTTCTTAATGCAAGAAGCAATACCTTATGTAAATAATACTAAATCTGATTATTTAAAAAGATTTTTTATGGAAGAGGCAATATCTCTTGCTGAAAAATACAAGAGATATAAACTAGTATATCAAATATATTTAAGTTTATTTAATTAGGATTATGAGAACAAAAAAATTATTATTTATATTTTTATCTATTATATTCGCTTGCTACATATTTATATTTAATGCTCACGCAGAAACATGGCAATTTAAATGGGAAAACACAACTGTAAAAGTACCTTTAGGAGAATCATTATATCTTTATTCAAGTGTTCCAAGAGCTTCATTATATAGAGATAATGTATTATTAAATGATGCTAAAATTACATATCATAGAGATGGTGATTGGCTTTATTATTTAAAGGATGTAGATACATCTAAAATTGGTACTTATAAGGTTTGGTATAAGGCTGGAGAATATGATAAATATAAGCCTGGTACATGTAATGGATACAAGGCTTTAATTACATTTGAGGTATATGATCATACTCCACCTACTATTAAGGTTGCAAAAAATGTTATAGACATTGAAAGAGGAAGCATGAAATCTAGTGCTTTAAATGATTATCTTTTATCAAATGTAATGGTATCAGATAACGATAAAACTAATTTAGATATTAGATTAAACCATTCTATAAATGTAGAAAAGGTTGGGTTATATAAATGCACTGTAAATGCAATTGATAATAGTGGGAATATTTCTGCAAAGTCATTTAGTGTAAATGTATTTTATAATGATTTACCATCTATATCATGCATAAATACTGATAACGTAATATATGTAAATATAGGAGAGTCAATAGATTTAAAGAATTATATTAATGCATATGATAGGTATGATGGTGATTTAACTAATAAAATTGAATATGATAGTATTGATACTTCATTTATAAATAAATATAAAGTAGATGTATCAGTAACTAATTCAGCAGGATTATCAAATCAAATAACATTAACTATCAATGTAATTGATGAAGTAGAACCAGAACTAACCTTAAAGTATGATAGTATAAATCTTGATTATAAAACTGATTTAAGTTTATTCGATTATTTCTTTTATGTTGATGTTAAGGATAATAATGATATAGTATGGGAAAACTTAACATATGAAACTAATTTATGTAATAATGTTGGAGTATATGATATAAAATATAGCTATAGCGATGGTTTCTTTAATGTGTCTAAAACTATGAATGTTAGGATGCTTTCGTATGAAATTCCCAAGATTATTATTGATGATATTACAATTAAGAAGAATAGTAATATAGATTTAGCAAGCTTTATAACTGTATATGATGAATCAGATCCATATGTATTAAAAACATTAAAAATTGATGATTCTAATGTTATATATGAACAAGCTGGTACATATTATGCGAAAGTATCTTGCAATAATAGTAGTGGTTTATTTAATGAAAGAAAGTTTCTAATTGTTATAGAAGATGATGCTAAAAATAATACATCTACAATAGTTATTGTTATATTATCTATTGTGATAGGATTGATCTTATTAGTTTTTGGTATAATTTCATTAATATTTTTAATAAAAAGAAAAAAACAAACTAATACAAAAGAATATCTATAAATGATATAATATTTATAGATGATTTGACCCTCAAATCAATTTGGGGGCTTTCTTTGTTTAAAAGGAGTAATATTATGCGAGGATTCATATATGGTAAAACTGAATATGATATGCTTAAGAATGCTATCCATCTAGATTCGTATATAGATTTCGCAGTGTCACATTCTTATGACTTTTTAACTATTACTGACCCAAAAATGTATGCGTCATACAAGTTTTATAAGAAGTGTATATCAAATAATATTAAGCCAGTAATAGGTATCGAATATTCATATTTAGATATTGATAATTCTATTTCTAAGGTTTTAATATATGCAAAGAATAATAAAGGATATATTAAGCTTTTAAATATTGGAAATAGAGTTAATATAGAAAATATTAATAGCCTATCTGATGTTTTAGGAGATCCTGACTTATTATATGTTTTTGTTTATTTTGATTCTTATATAGAAAGATTATTTCAAACAAGAGATTTTAATATGTTAGATGAATATTGTAATAACATATCATCAAATAATACATATTTTGGTATTTCGTATACAAATAGAATTAGATTAATTAATGAAGTTATGGAATTTGAAGAATATATGACTAATAAGGGTTTTAGTATTTTACCAATACATGAATCATTATATTTAAAGCCAAGTGATGAAATAGTTTATAGAAGTCTTAGATTAATTGATGGTGAAGAAAAAGTAATTGATGATTTTGATGACTATTCAATGCTTGATAATCCAAAAGATGATATAAGAATTGATAATTTTATTAATTTGATAAATTTAGATATTTATAAGGATAAAATATTACTTCCAAAATATAAGGATACTAAGGGAGTATCTAGTAAGGAATATTTAGAGGCACTATGTTATAAGGGACTTGAAAGAAGAGGACTTTATAATAAGAAATATATAGATAGACTAAATTATGAATTATCTATAATTGATAAGATGGGTTATAATGATTATTTCTTAATTGTATGGGATTTTATCTTATATTCTAAGAAGAATGATATTTTAGTTGGGCCAGGAAGAGGTAGTGCTGCAGGTTCTTTAGCAACATATTGCCTAGGTATTACAGAAATAGATCCTATTAAATATAACCTATTTTTCGAAAGATTTTTAAATCCTAGTCGTGTTACAATGCCAGATATAGATACAGATTTCCCTGATAATAAGCGTGATTTAGTAATAGAACATGTAAAAGATATATATGGACTTGATCATATATGCTATATATCTGCATATTCTAGATTCCAACAAAAAAGCTCTATTAAAGAATTATCTAAGATTTTTAAGCTAAGTCAGGAAAGAGTAGATAAAATACTAGATATGCTTTTGAATCGTGGATATGATGAGCTTTTAAATCTATATAAGGATGATAAATTAATATATTCATTTTTATATGTATTAAGAGGAATTGAGGGACTTCCTCATCATGTGACTACACATGCTGCAGGTATTATAATGTCTGATAAGGAATTAAATAATCTAATTCCTTTAGGGGAAGGATTAAATGGATTATATCAATCTTTATTTGAAGCAGTAGACTTAGAACAAATTGGATTATTAAAAATGGATTTTTTAGGTATATCTAATCTTACTATGATTAAAGATATGATGGATATGCTAAATTATACATTAAATGATTTAAGAGATATTCCACTTGATGATAAAAAGGTTTATGATATGTTTTCAAAAGGAGATACTTTAGGTATTTTCCAATTTGAATCACAAGGTATTACTAATTGCTGTATGAAGCTTAAGCCAAAAAGATTTATGGATTTGGTTGCCTTAATTGCCTTATATAGACCAGGACCTATGCAATTTATTGATGATTATATTGCTCGTTCACATGGTAAAAGCTTTACATATATTCATCCTGATTTAAAGCCTATTTTAGCTGATACATATGGAATTATAGTATATCAGGAGCAAATTATGCAGATTGCAGAGAAATTTGCAGGATATAGCTTTGCAGATGCAGATAATTTAAGAAGAGCAATATCTAAAAAGAAAGAAGATAAACTTAAAGAAGAAAAGCCTAATTTTATTGCAGGTGCAATAAAGAAGGGGTATAGTAATGAAATTGCAGAAGAAATATATGATATGATTTATAAATTTGCATCTTATGGATTTAATAAATCACATTCAGTTGCATATGCATTATTTTCATATCAAATGGCTTATTTAAAATGTAATCATTTAAATACATTTATGTCTGTTATTTTAAATAATGTAGTTAATAATAAAAAATCAACAGAATCATATATTAAATATGCAAGAATGCATGGATTAATTACATTAAAGCCTAATGTTAATGTTTCAGATATTAAATATGTTTATGAAGCTAATAGATTATTTATGCCTTTAGTTTGTGTTTTTTCTATTGGCTTAAATCAAGCAACAAACATTATAGAAGAAAGAAATAAAAATGGTATTTTTAAAAGTTATGATGATTTTAAAAGTAGATGTCATTTTTTATCAGATTCAAATATAGTTTCTTTAATATATTCAGGCGCACTTGATATATTTGGTATGACTAAAAAGAGAATGATTTATAGATCTAATAATGATGATTCTATAATGATGAAATATATTAATGTTTCAGTAGATGATACAACTGAGTTTGATTTTGATACATTAAGAGAAAATGAATTAAAGTATTTAGGATTTAATTTAGAATATGATATATTTAATGGTATCGATAAGCTTTTAAAGATTTATAGATGTAATAATTATAATGATGTTTTATATAATAAGCAGGTTAAAATAATTGGTTATTTTAATAGGATTAAATCAATAAGAACAAAGAATAATGAGAATATGGTTGTATTAGATTTAATATTACCAGATATTATTTATAAGGCTGTAATATTCCCTAAAACTTTATCATCAATTAATATAAAGCTTGAAAGTGAAAGATTATATATAATAGATGGTAGGCTTACAAAAGATAATAGAGGTCTTGATTCATTTAATATTAATAATATAATTACAATTCCTAAGCTTCAAAACTAGCCTATTCTATTGAAAATAAGTGAAAATTACTTTATAATATAAATTATAGAGTATTTCGTTTCATGAGGAGGTTATAATATGGGATTAGTGAACGTAAAAGACATGATGGCACAGGCCCAAAAAGGACATTATGCGGTAGGTGCTTTTAATATTAATAATTTGGAATGGACAAAGGCAATCTTAGAAACAGCACAGGAATTAAAATCACCTGTAATTGTTGAAGTATCTGAGGGAGCTAATAAGTATATGACAGGATATAATACTGTTGCAGCTATGGTTAAGGCTATGATTAAGGATATGGGAATTACAGTACCTGTTGCCCTACATCTAGATCATGGAACTTATGAAGGTGCAAAGGCTTGTATTGAAGCTGGATATACATCAGTTATGTTTGATGGCTCTCATTTGCCATTTGATGAAAACATTAAAAAAACTAAAGAAATTGTTTCATTAGCACATTCAAAGGGAGTTACTGTTGAAGCAGAGGTTGGCGCAATCGGTGGAGAAGAAGATGGCGTTAAAGGTAGAGGAGAGGTTGCAGATCCTAAGGAATGTAAAATTATTGCAGATTTAGGAATTGATATGCTTGCGGCTGGTATTGGAAATATCCATGGACCATATCCAGCAAATTGGCAAGGATTAGATTTTGACACATTAAAGAAGATTAAAGATATTGTAGGGGATAAGCCATTAGTATTACATGGTGGTACAGGTATTCCTGAAGAACAAGTTAAAAAGGCTATTTCACTTGGTGTTTGCAAGGTTAATGTAAATACTGAATGTCAGCAATATTTCACAGAAGCTACAAGAAAATATTTTGAAGCTGGTAAGGATAAAGAAAAGAAGGGCTATGACCCAAGAAATGTTTTAAAGCCAGGCTTCTTAGGTATTAAAGAAATCGTTAAGATTAAAATGGAAATGTTTGGCTCTGTTGGTAAAGCAGAATAATTTTAATAAGAGGGCAGATGCCCTCTTGTTTTAATAATTACTATTTATATTTTTAATAAAAATTGGTATTATATTAATGTATAAAAAATATTAAAGGAGATTTAAAAATGAAAATTGCATTAATTAATGAAAATTCACAAGCAGGTAAAAATGAAATTATTTATAACACTTTATCTATGGTTGCAAAAAAGCATGGCCATGAGGTTTTTAATTATGGTATGAAGAATGCAGAAGATAAGTCTTTAACATATGTACAAAATGGTCTTTTAGCATCTATTTTATTAACAAGCGGTGCAGCTGATTTTGTTGTAACAGGATGTGGTACAGGTGAGGGTGCATTATTAGCATTAAACTCATTCCCTAACGTATTATGTGGTTATGTTGTTGAACCATCAGATGCATATCTATTTACACAAATAAACGCAGGTAACGCAATCGCAATGCCTTTCGCAAAGGGATTCGGTTGGGGTGCTGAATTAAACTTAGAAAATGTATTTGAACAATTATTCAAGGCTCCATTTGGTGGAGGATATCCAAAGGAAAGAGTTATTCCTGAACAAAGAAATAAGAAAATCTTAGATGGCATTAAGGAAAAGACATATCGTCCATTAATTGATATCTTAAATGACATTGATAAGGATTTCTTATTAGAAACAGTAGATCGTCCTACATTCCGTGATTTATTCTTCAAGAATGCTAAGGATGAAGCTTTAATTAACTATTTCAAGAATTTATTAAAGTAATATGAATCCAGTTAAAAATAAGGGAAGCTTTATATATAGATTTGCGTTATCATATTTAGTGCTTCCTATGTTACCTGTAACATTAATATTAATGGTATTATTGTTAATATCTTTAATTGTTAGAGGATTTAAGGAAGAGCATGTATTATCTTTAATAATTACATTTATTTTATTAAATGTGATATGGTTTTTATTATTATTAATTTTTGGTGCAATAATAAAAAAGCTTTTCTATTATATAAAGAAAGGTGATAAGATTATAATTGCATCATTTCCAATCGGAAAAGAAAAAGAAATTAATTATGATGAAATTAAATCTATTACTACAAATAAAAGATTATTTGTATATAAGCTTAAGATAAAAGCAAATAAGAATGCAGTATTATTATTTGCAAAAAAAGAAGATCTTGATACATTCTTAGATGAATCTAATTTAAGTAATTATATTACAAAATAAAATGAATTATCCCATAAGCAAATTTAAATGCTTGTGGGATTTTTTTGTTTTATTATATATAATAATATTAAAATAGCTAAGAAAGTAAAGTGAAAAATATGAAATTATTATTTGAAATGGATAAAAAGAATTATGATAATGATGGTAAAGCTTTTATAAGACCATCTGCTAGAGCAATTATTATTAAAGATAAAAAAATATATATGGTACATAGCTTAGTTTATGATTATTATAAATTCCCTGGTGGTGGAATAGAAAAAGATGAATCTAATATAGATGCATTAATAAGAGAAACTAAAGAAGAAGCTGGACTTATAGTAATTAAAGAATCTATAAAAGAATATGGATATGTAAATAGAATTAAAAAGGCAAAAGATCCTTTATATTCTAAATTTATTCAAGAGAATTATTATTATTTTTGTGATGTTAAAGATACAAAAATAGAACAACAATTAGATGATTATGAAGATTATGAGAAATTCACTTTAGAGCTTATAGATCCTAAAGTTGTTATTAATATAAATAGAAACAAAGATCATGGACCTAAAGATTTAGATATGATAGAACGTGAAGCTAAAGTCTTAGAATTATTAATTAATGATGGTTATTTTAATTAGATTAATTTATATAAATAATTTTAGCTTTTAAAAATACAATTAATATGATAGATCAGATTAAATTAAATCTGGTCTTTTTTTGATTTTTACAAAACTTTAACATATTATTAATTTTTCTTTAATATTTGAATTCTATAATGAGGCTGTAAATGAAAGTGAGGAAATTATTATGGAAGAATTATATTTAGTAACAGGTGCAGCCGGATTTTTAGGAAGCACTATAGTAAGAAGTTTATGCGAGGAAGGTAAGAAGGTACGCGCATTTGTTTTACCAAATGATGATAGTGATAAATTTTTACCAAGCCAAGTAGAAGTTGTAAAAGGAGATTTATTAGATATTAAATCATTAAATAATTTATTTAAGGATTCAAATAACTATATTACTTATGTATTACATATTGCATCTATTGTAACAGTTGTAGAAGATTATAACCAAAAGGTTATGGATGTTAATGTTTCAGGAACAAAAAACATTTTAGATTTATCAGTAAAATATAATGTTAAAAGATTCTTATACTGCTCATCTACAGGTGCAATACCAGAATTAAAGAAGGGTGAAAAAATAAAAGAAGTTGAAGATTTTGATGAAAACAAGGTTAGAGGATGTTATTCACAATCTAAGGCTTTAGCAACTAAATTAGTTTTATCATATAAGGATAAGCTTGATTGCGTTGTTATTCACCCAAGTGGAATATTAGGCCCAAACGATAACGCAATTGGTGAAACAACAAGAGTATTGATTGATATTATTAATGGAAAGATGGGCGCAGGTATTAATGGTTCTTTTAATTTATGTGATGTAAGAGATTTAGCTTTAGGCGCAATAAATGCCTTAAGATACGGAAAAAGAGGTGAATGCTATATACTTGCGAATGACGAAGTATCATTTAAGGATTTTTCCAAAATGGTATCAAAGGAAGCCGGAAATAAGAATAAAGTAAAATTTTTCTTACCAATTTGGGCTTCTAACATAATCGCAAAGAAAATGGAAAAGAAAGCTAAAAAAGAACATAAAAAGCCTTTAATGACAAGATTTTCTGTATATAATCTTGCAAGAAACAATGACTTTTCATCAGATAAAGCAAAGCGTGAGATTGGTTATAGGACAAGATCTTATGAATTAACAATTAAAGATGAGGTTAGATGGTTAAAGGAGCGTGGTTATATAAATGCGTAAGGTTGCAATTATAACAGGTGGTTCATCTGGAATGGGGTTTGAGGCTGCAAAGATTATAGGAGATGACTATTTAATAGTTATTGCATCAAGAAGTGAAGAAAAGCTTAAAAAAGCCTCAAATGAATTAAAGAATCTTAATATAGATGTTATATATAAAACATTAGATATTTCAAATAAGGAATCTATATATCATTTTATAAATGAAATAAAAGATATAGGTGATATTAAAGTATTAATACATTCTGCAGGAATGTCACCTCATATGGGTGATTATAAAACTATAATAGATGCAAATGCGATAGGGTCTATTATATTAAATCAAGAAATATTAAAGCTTATGAATAATGGAGTAATTATTAATGTATCTTCAATGTCAAGCTATTTAACACCAAGCTTTATATTACCTAAAAGAAAATATAAATATGCATTTTGTAATATAGAAAAGCTAAGAAAAAGCTTATATAAAAGAACAAGACTATTTCCTTTGAAGGTTAGAAGTGGAGTTGCATATGGTATATCTAAAAATTTCTTAAGCTGGTATTCTATTGCATCATCAATTAAGGCAGGAGAAAAGAATGTAAGAGTAATTTCAGTATCTCCAGGATGCTTTGATACTGCAATGGGAAAAATGGAATCAGATGAGGGAAATAAATATATAACTACATCAGCACTAAAAAGAGTAGGAGATCCTAAAGAAATTGCATATTTATTTAAGTCATTAGTAGATGTTAATAATTCATATCTAACAGGTATTGATATTAAATGTGATGGTGGAGTTTATGCTTATAATAAAAATAAAAAATTAATTAAAGAAATAGGAGAATAAATTATGGAAAATACAAAACTAGATGAAGTAAAAAGAATAAAAGAAGAATATACATATCATGAAAAGACTAATTATGATGAATTAAAAAGATTAGATAGAAAAGCTAAATTACCAAGTATAATATTTGCGTATACATTTGGTATATTATCTTCACTTGTGTTAGGATTTGGTATGTCAATTGTATTAGGAAGTATATTAACAGATTATATGGTTTTAGGTTATATTTTAGGTGGAATAGGATTATTATTAATCTCAATTAATTATCCAATATATAGATTATTAAATAAAAAAGGTATTAAGAAATACCGTGATGAAGTACTAGCTTTATCAAATACAATTTTAGAAAATTAATATTTATGGTATACTTAAAAGTAGTGATTATATGAAAATACTAATAGTAGAGGATAATAAAGAATTAAATGAAATAATATATAATTATTTAACTTTAGAAGGCTTTATATGTTATAGAGCTTATGATGGCATAGAAGCTTTAAATATATATAGTGAAAACAAAATTGATTTAGTATTATCTGATATTATGATGCCACTTTTAGATGGATATAATCTAGCAAAAGAAATAAGAGATAATAATAAAGAAATACCAATTATATTTATGTCTGCAAAAGATGATAAAATGGCTAAAAAAATAGGCTATAAGGCAGGTATTGATGATTATATAGTTAAACCATTTGATTTAGATGAGCTTGTCTTTAAAATTAACGCAATAAATAGAAGATTAAATATAAGTAATAAATCATCTATTACAATAAAGAATTTCTATATAGATAATGATAGCCGTGAGGCCTTTATAAATGGTATAGAATTACAATTATCAAAAAGAGAATTTGATATTTTATATTCTATGGTATCAAATCCTAATAAAACTTATACAAGATCACGTTTAATGGAAGAATTTTGGGATTATGATTCATCTGCATCATCAAGAACAGTAGATGTTTATTTTGCAAAATTAAGAGAAAAAACAAAGGATGCAGATGGATTTATAATAGATACAGTACATGGACTTGGATATAAGGTGGTATTAAAATGAAAAGATTTTTAAATAACCTAGTATCTTACTTAATATTTGTAATTACTGTATCTATAGTTGTATCACTTGGTATAATAATTTATTCTAATATAAAGGATTTTCCTTTAGGAATATTAGCTTTATTAGTATTAATTTATATATTATTTGCAGGATTAGTATTTTATATAATAGATTATGTTAGAAGAAATGTATTTATTAATAAACCATTAAATGATATATTAGATGCAACATATTTAATATCTAAAGGACAATTTGATATAAACTTAAAGCCAAGACATAATTTAAGTGATTATGATGAATTAGATATGATTATGGTTAATATTAATAAAATGGTAAATGCATTAAGGAATGAAGAAATATTAAGAAATGATTTCATTTCTAATTTTAGTCACGAGGTTAAAACACCTATTGCGGTAATAGATGGTTATATTAATTTGTTAAAAAAACGTGATATTAAAGATAATGATAAAGAAATGTATTTAGATAAATTAGCTATATCAGTATCTAATCTATCTAATTTAGTTTCTAATATTTTAAAGCTTAATAAGCTTGAAAATGAAGAAGAAATAGAAAAAGAAAATGTTAATTTAGTATCAATACTTGAGAATGTTATTGTTTCATTTGATGAATTATTAGTTAATAAAAATATTAATTTAGATATAGATATTTGTGATAAGGCAGATATAATATCTAATCAATCTATTATTCAAATTATATTTTCTAACCTAATATCTAACGCTATTAAGTTTTCAAAAGATAATTCTATAATTGTTATTAAATTATTAAAGAATGATAATAATTATAAATTTATTGTAAAAGATAATGGTATTGGTATGACAAAGGATACTATTAATAATATATTTAATAGATTTTATCAGGCTGATACTTCACATAAGAGTGAAGGAAATGGATTAGGTTTATCTATGGTTAAAAAGGGAATAGATAGATTAGGATATAAGATATCTATTGAAAGTGAAGAAGGGATAGGTTCTACATTTGTTGTAGATATTAAATAATATGGCTAATAAATTTAGAATAGATTATGAAGGTAAAAATGATAATATTAAAGAAGAAGTAGAATCTATTAGAAATAACTATTTAGAAAAGAGTTCTTCACAAAAAAAGCTTGAGAAACTAAGAAAAATTGATTCTAAAGTGAAAAATACACCATTAATTATAGCTTTATCATTTGGTATTATAGGTACTTTAGTATTTGGTTTTGGAATGTCTTTAATATTAGAATTTAAAAATTATATATTTGGTATAATAGTATCAATTATAGGTATGATATTAATAGCTTTAGCATATCCTATTTATAGTATTTTATTAAAGAAATTTAAAAATAAATATAAAGATAAAATATTAGAATTATCTAATGAATTGATAAACGAATAAAAATGCTTCATCTTAGGATGAGGCATTTTCTTTTGGTTTATCAAGTTTTTTCTTTATAAAATCTGATGATACTATTAATCCAATAACAGATAATATCATTCCTATTATTGTAAATATAGTTATTCTTTCATTTAAGAATAAAAATGAGAATAAAGTAGATATTAATGGAGATAAATATAAGTAGATGTTTGTTGATACAGCTGATATTCTTTCGCATGAATAATTCCAAAATAAGAATGCGATAGTTGATGCGAATAAAGCAAGAAATAGTATAGCAAATACTACCCTATAGTCAGTAAATGCATGAAAATTAAAATCAGATTTAGTAATAAAGAATAAAGGTATTAGGAATATGAATCCATATTCCATTATATGTCTTGTTGTTGCAGTACCTGAATATCCTAAATCCTGTATTTTCTTTAGGAATACACAATATATTCCCCAAGATATCATTGCAAGTAATGCAAGTATATCTCCTAAGGGATTTAGCTTTAATTCAAATACACCATTTAGTGTTATTAAGATAATACCTGATATTGCGATAATGAATCCTAAAATAAAATTCCATGTTATTTTAGGTGTTCTAAATACAATAAATGATGATATTAAAGTGATCATAGGAACTATTCCTGCAATAATACCTACATTAGTTGATGATGTATATAGTAATGCTATATTTTGTAAAAAGAAGTATAAAGTAATACCTGATATACCTGCCCCTAAGAAATATAATTCGTCTTTTATTCTTTTTGGTTTATGTATTTTTGGATATATTAAGAATAAGCATATTATAGATATAAAAAAGCGATATATAAGTATTGTTGTTGGTGAAAATGATTCTAATAAAAATTTTGTAACTACAAATGTAGATGACCAAATAACAACTGTTATTAATGCTAGTGTATGTGGTAGTGCTTTTTTCATAATATAACCTCGATAGTACTATTTTAGCAAAAGTAAGATATAAATTAAATATATATTTATATGTATACATATAAAAATTCTTATATAAATATTTTTTTAATTAGTGGTTGAAATTTGTAATCATTTGGAATATAATTATAAAATGCCTATAATGGCTAATTAATCATAAGATTTTTAGTTATATCTATAGAT
>Ga0247611_10006098_pt1 | contig 15601 bp, 1 predicted proteins | sample 177DNAGHGhighgp2_FD_192422 | JGI IMG/M metagenome (GOLD analysis project Ga0247611, IMG submission 192422) | Sheep rumen microbial communities from Palmerston North, Manawatu-Wanganui, New Zealand - 1770 DNA GHGhigh gp2 | ecosystem: Host-associated > Mammals > Digestive system > Stomach > Rumen ...
ATCCCCAATCCCCATTGTGAATCTAATAAATTTATAAATTTTGAATAAATTATAAATTAAAAATTATTTTTATCAACAAATAAATTAATTTAAGATTAAATAATATTGTCTAATCTACATTATAAATTAACTAATATGAATATGATTAATAAAAATTAACTATTTTTTATTTTTTAATTTAAATTGACAAATATTTTTATTTTAATCTAAAATATCTTTTGAAAAAATGTTAAATAAACAAACAGTGAAAACAGAAAATGCAGAGACAAAAATAATTTATCTTATAATATATTTTTATAGAAAAGAAGTAAAAGAAAGAAAAACTGATGAAATTAAATTTAATAGAAATGAAATGGAAACTAAATGCATTTATACCAAAATAAATGAAAATAAAAATAATGTTACTGAATTTATCAAAGTTATAAAATCAAAAGTGAAAATTGATAAAAAAATGAATTTTAAAATTGAATTTTCTTTCGAAAATGAAAAATATAATATTAATCTTGATGCTAAAAATTCATGCTTCATTTATGATTTAACTCTAACATTAATTAGGTCTTTTCAAACAAAAAAAATAATTGAACAAAATTCAATTAAATATTATGAAAAAATGAATTACTTTATTGATGCTTTAACTCAAAATAAAGAAGAAGAAAAATTAGATATTCTATATCAAGATACCATTAATTTATATTCAATGAAGCCTGATTTTGAATTTCTGATTAGTTTATTTATTAAATTATATAATAATAAAAAAAATTGCACAAATCTATTAGATAGATTCAAGAAATTTAATGATATTAATGATAATAAAAATTCAAAAAATGAAATAAAAAATATGGATAGAAATGAGCTTTTAAAAGAATATAAAGAAGTTTTTAAAGATATTTGCAATAAATCAGAAAAATTGGTTCAAGACAATTGTTATAATCCTGTTGATTTTTATGGATTAGTTTTATGTTATTTATATACTTATGACTTTAATACCTTTTCTGAATTATTTGATAGATTATATTTAAAATCAAAAGAAATTTTATTTGAGATTTTATTACAATACAAAGAACATTTCAAAAATTCAATTAAAAAAGATGATTCATTTTATAATGAATTTATTGAATATGCAACAAATAAAGATTTTAAATTATTTAATGAAAGGGCTTTATTCTATTTAAATGAAATATATATGTTCTTGAAAATTTTAGAGAAAAATAAAGAAAAAATAATGTTAATGAAAAAATTTAGACCTATTCAAATAAAAGCTATTAATTTTGATAAAAAAAATTATAAAGATATATTTGAATTAATAGAAAATATTATTACTTATTCAAATGAAAAATTATTAATATTCTTTACAAATTCATTTTGGGAATTATTATTAAATGAGTGCAAAGATTCAACTGAAGATAATATTATTAATTGCTATGAATTAAGGTTTATTTTTGTCAAATATAATGATCTAGTAACAAAATTATATAATAATGAAAATAAGAATGAAAATGTTATAAAAAAAGAGGCCAATAATTTTTATGACAAAGATGTTTTTGCTTATTTATTAGATGACAATATTAAAAAATTTATTTCAGATAAAAATGATATTGAAAATTCAGAAATTATAAATCTAATCATTAATTATGATATATTTTATATAGATAAAAAATATGATAATAAAAGAGATATAGAAATACTTGATAAAATTGATTTTGAAAAAATAGATGATAATTTTATTGAAGCTTTTACAAAATGTAAATTCGAGGAGATATTTGAAAAAAAGTTAGATAGATATTTGCTTAAATTATGCTCCAAAATTAATAAAATTTCTGATTTTAATATCATTTTAAAATTAATAAATATTGATAATTTAAAAGAAAATAAAAATATTTATATTGAATTATTAAATGATAAATATGATCAATATGTAACAAATAATATTTTATTATCATTAGAAAATGAACAATTAGAAAAAGCAATTAATATTATATCTATTTTATCAAATATATTCTATTTAAATTCAAAAAATTGTAAATTTTTATCCGAAAAAATAAATAAATTAGATAAAAAAATACAATTAAAAATATATATAAGTCTTATAAATATAGCTGATGATGAAGAACATCAGGAAATGAAAAATTATATAACTAAAATATATATAAATAATATAAATTATAATAATATTGAAGATTTTATGACTTTTATTAAAAGTCTTAATAATAATGATTATTCAAAATTAATGAATCAATTAAAAGAAAAATATATAATTAGTGAACATGACTTTTATTCTAATAATAAAAATATAAATATTGAATTATTATGCAAATTACAAAAAAGTAATTTATTTAATGAAGATAATATATATTCCAATAAAACTTTAGAAAAATTAAATATTATATATAAAGAACTTGAAAGCTATGAAATACCAGTACAATTATTTTTTAGTTTTTTAAGTAATGATAAACAAAATATTTTGGACAAATTAAATTTATTTTCTTTATTGAATAAAGTAGTAAATTCAGAAAAGCAGTATGAAGATTTAATGAATTTATATAATGAAATGAAGGAAACTGAAAAAAATATAACTTTTATTAAAGATCAATTAACTATATATCATAAAGATTCTAAACAAAAAGAAATTTCTGAAATGAATGAAATAATAAAAATTATAATAGAAGGAAAAGTAAATGAATATAGTTCTCAAAAAATTAAAATAGAGCGAGTGCTAAAACTAAAGACTAAAGCAGAAGAAGTAAATAATGTAAAAAATTTAACAATTTTTAAAATATTTTATAATAAAACAAAAGGAAATAATTCTGAAGAACGCTTTAATAAAGCTTTGAATGATATTAAAAATATTAAAAATTATTTAAAAATAGGTAATAAAGATAATAACGTTGAAAATGAAGATAAAGAAAATATATTAAATACTATAAGAGATGAATTGACTAATAGCAATGGTTTTGAAGTAGTACAAGAAATTGAAAAAATTATGGCTTTTTTTAAAATTAATGAAGAATTTATTGGCGATGAAATTACAATTATAGTTAATAGCAAAAAATATGAAAATGATATTAATAGTTTAATCTATTTTTTTAATAATTTCCAAAAAGATGATGATAAATGGAATGATTTTTTTTCAGCTAAATATAAAAATATATCGGAAAAAGAAGTAGAATTAAAAACCTATTTAGAAGAATTAAAAGAAAAAAATATATATGATTATTTAAAACAAAGCGAATCAAATAAAAGTAATTATCTTAAATTATGTTGTTGTTTATATGAAAAAAAGCAGGCTTATGATTTTTTATTATCCCAATCCAATGAAGGAATAAAAATATTATATGATAAAATAGAGCCTAATTCACGTACCATAAGTTATAAAGATATAGAGGATACTATAAGATGTGTTGGATTTTTTAATGAATTGAAAAATATTGATGATAATTTTGAAATTTTAAAATATATTCAAACTAATTTAGATGACGATTTAATTGCTAGATTTGAAAATTTTTCTCAAATTTATTCATCTGTAATAGAATTAAATCAAGATTTTGATTTTTCTATTAATCTTTATAATGAAATAAAAGAAATATCTATGAATGCAAATTTCATTTTTTCTCAAGACAAGGAAATGTTTTTTATAAATGATGAGAAAGGCAATAAAAAAAATGTTACAATTGATAAGTTAAAAAGCTTAAAAAATAAAATATATATAAAACAAAAAGATACTAACACAAACTCTAAGAATGATAATTCCGATACATATAATAAAAAATGTAATTTATTAATTACTTTCAAAAGTTTAGTAAATAATATTGAAATAATATATGATAATATGTCTATTTTAAGAATTAAAGGAAGTAGTTTGCCTATATTAATAAATATTTCTTTTCAATATAAAAATGAACCTATTGTTAATTATTTTTTAAATAACAAAGAAACTAAATTTGAAAATATTCAAAAATTTTTATTTGATGCTAAAAGTAATATTATAAATAAATTAGATAAAATATATAAAGAAAAAACAAATTTAAGATTTATATATGGAAAGCAATTTGATAGTCTTATGAAACATTTAGAAGGTACTTATAAAATTGATTCTATTATAAGATTTATATTAAATGATACAAATAATCAAGAGATTAAAGATGGTTATTTATCTAATTCAAGGAATACAGATGATTATGTCTATGAATATGATTTATATAATGATAATTCTTTTAAAAATATTTCTGATTATATCTCCTCCTTATTTCAAAATAATGATTCATCATTAGAAAAGCATTATAATAAATTATTAATTAAATCTAAAGAAACTTTCAAAGGAATTTATTTATATGAATCAGAATATGAAAATGAATCAAAATCAATGGAAGATGATATATTACAAATATTTTTAGATTTGACAGGCCAATTACCTATTGCACAAAATATTTTAATTAGTAATAAAGAAACTTCATATGAAGAAATGCAAGCATTTTTTAATAGAGCAATATTATGCCAATATAATAGTTTATTTATAGTTGAAATAAATAATTCTTTTTCTGATTTTCAACAAAAAATAATGAATAACTTTATAGATAAATTATTGATATATAAAAATAATAACTATAATCTAGATGAAGATGATAATGTAGAAAAAACTAAAACTGATGAATATTTAGATTCATGTTTAATTTTTATTTATAATAATAAAAAACGTAACGAATCCTTTTTAAATGAAATACAGAAAATAAAACCTAAAGTATTTCCCCCAATAAAAAATAATAATCAAGATGCTATTAGTAAATCTTTAATATATAAAAATACTCATATTTATAAATCTCAAATATGTGGATTAGGAAAAACAACTAGTATTAAAAATAAAATAGAAAGTAATTTGAAAAAATATATCTATTTTCCTTTAGGAGGATATTTAACTAAAGATATTATATTTGAGAAATTAAATAAAATATTAAAAAAAATTGAATCAGTAAAGGATAAAAATGATAACTATGAAAATATAGCTATTCACTTAGATTTATATGAAAATAAGGAAAAATCAGTTCTAAATGAATTTTTATTTTCATTTTTAATTACAAAATTTTATTCCAATAATGAAAATATTATTTATATACCTAAAAATATCGAAATATATGTAGAAATACCAAATTGCTTCTTTGATTTTATAAAAGATTATGATATATTAAAGTCATTTGAAATTAAGAAAATTACATTTGAAAATATGCCAGGATTAAAACTACCAAAAGAAACAATTGATCAATTTGATTTTATGTTAGGATTAAATACAAATAGAAAAATCTATAAATTTATTTTAGATAATATAGAAAAAGAAGAAAAAGAAGAAATTAATGAAAAAATATCTTACAAATATATGAAGCCCAAAAAAAGATATTCTTACCATCAAATTAAAATTTTTATTAATCTTTTTATTAGTCAATATTATAAATTTGAATGTAAATTACAATTTTTTAAAGGTAAAGAAGATGTTACAACTCAGTGCATTGAATCTTTTTCAAAAGGAACGCAATATTTTACTTTAGGAGCTTTTTCAAAATTATTAACTAATGATAATGAAAATCAAAGTTCTAAATCAAATAAAAAAGATAATTTAAAATATATAGATTTATTATCACAAATATATGAAAATGATTTAAAAAATCAAAAATATAAATCTCCTTTAATATTTACTATAAAAAACAAAGATAAAGTACAAAACCACGGAAGTTTAGGAACCTTTGTTGAAATGGATATTTCTGAAGAAGGATTAAAAAAATATAATAGTGAAGAAGATTATTTAAAAGAATTAAAAAATATTTTATCTTTAGATAATCCTGTGAGTGATTATGATTTTGCATATGATAATTCTAAAAAATCTTTATTAAGTATTATTAATGAAGATGGATATATAATTACCAATGATAATTTTAAAAAAATGATTTTAATTTTATATAGAATTGCTGCTAATATTCCAGTTATTTTAATGGGAGAAACTGGATGCGGAAAAACAGCATTAATAAAAAAATTAAATCAATTATTAAATAATGGAGAAGAAACACTTGAAATTATAAATATAAATCCTGCTATAAATGATAAAATTTTAATTGAAAAAATGGAGCATATAAATAAAATTGCTAAAACAAAAAATGAATTGTGGGTTTTTTTTGATGAATTAAATACTTGCGATTCTCTTGCTCTTTTAACGGAGATATTTATTAATAGAACTTATGAAGGGGTTCCTCTTCAAAATAATATAAGAATAATTGGAGCATGTAATCCTTATAGAAAAAAAAGAGAGAGAAAAAAAAAGTGTGGTTTAAGACATCCAAATGATGATGATAACGAATTAATTTATTTAGTAAATCTTTTACCTCAATCTTTAATGTATTATGTTTTTAATTTTGGTTCAATTGATCAAGAGGATGAAAAAAAATATATATTAAGTATTATTTCAAAATTATTTAGTGAAGAAGAACAAACTTTAAAGGAAAGAACAAAAGATGCTATTAGTAAATGCCATGAATATTTAAGAGAAACTTTTGATCCTTCAATTGTTTCCTTAAGAGAAATGACGAGATTTACAAAATGTTGTGAATTTTTTGTTGAATATTATAAATTAAAAAATCAATATAAAAATTTAGAAGAAAGTGATGAACTAGGAAAAATAAAAGCTATTATTAATTCAATATATTTATGCTATTATATAAGATTGGTTGAGGATAAAACTAGAAATAATTTTGATACATCATTATATGAGAATTTAATTAAATTAGTTAATTATAAATCAGATGAAAAAGTAAATCTTGAAGAAAAAGGTGATTTATTAGATAAAATTGAAGAGCCTTTAAAATCAAGTATAACTAAAGAGATAATAAATAATAAACAATTAAATAAATTTAAATATTTTAGCCAAATTATTTATTTGGAAGAAACCTTTTTATTAAATGAAATTGAATTAGATAAAGGGATAGGTCATAATAAATCTTTAAGGGAAAATATCCTTTTATTATTTATTTCTTTAGTAACTAAAATTCCTCTTATAATTATGGGAAAGCCTGGAAGTGGAAAAAGTCTAAGCTCACAATTAATGTATAAATCTATGAGAGGACAATATTCTAAATCTAAATTTTTCCAATTATTTCCTAATATTATTCAAAGTTATTTCCAAGGATCATATTCAACTACTCCTGAAGATGTTGAAAATATATTTGAAATTGCTGCAGGAAAATTAAAAATATTAATTGATAAAGGAGAGAAAAAAAAAAATTTACCAATATCAATGATATTATTTGATGAATTAGGATTAGCTGAAAGATCAAAGAGTAATCCTTTAAAAGTTTTGCATAGCAAACTTGAATATGATGGTAATCATGAAGGAGTAAGTTTTGTCGGAATAAGTAATTGGACTTTAGATGCTTCTAAAATTAACAGAACTTTATCTTTATCAGTACCTGATTTAGATGAACTTTTAGATGATCTAAAAGAAACTTCTGTAAGCATTGCAAAAAGTATTTATAAAAATTTATTAGAAGATGATAATATTTTCAAAAATTTATTGCCAAAAGTATATTATGAATATAAAAAAAAGCTAGATGAATTAAAACTTCTCATTGCATATAAAAAATATGAATTATATGAATTTATTTATATAATTATAAAGCAATTACCTCAGGAATTATTATTAGAATCTTTATCTAAAGGAGGTACTTTTAAGGATAAAAAAGAGAATATATTATTTGAAGATTTTCTAAAAATAAAAAGGAAATTAAATAATATCATAAAAAAAGATGATAATGCTAAAAAAAAATTTGATGTATCTTGGTTGAAAAAAGACTTTTCAGAAATACAATCTAAAACTGAATTTCAAAAATATTATAAAAAAGATAAAAAGATAAATATAGATTTCCATGGAAATAGAGATTTTTATTATCTAATAAAAGGAATTGCAACTGAACTAAATACTTTAAATGATACAACAAAATCGGAAAAAATTGTTGAAATAATTGAAAAATATATTGAGAGAAATTTTGGTGGAATGGAATTTGAAATTGATATAGATTTAGATATAAAATTTGAATGTTTTGATGATATTAAGAAATTTTTAAATAACTTAATGGATTCTTTAAATATAGAACAAAATAAAAAAAAAAAAAAAAAAAAAAAAAATTACTTCAGTTATGTTTTTTAAACAAATTTTTAATGAAGAATGTAAAAAGAAAAGTAATTATTTTAAATATAAAATTGATAATAATAAAATAAAAGCATATGATTTAAAAAAAAATATTATTAGTAATATTAATGATTCAAAAAGTAGGTATTTATTACTAGAAATAAATCCTTCTTTAGCACCTTTAATTCATCAAGATATTATTAAGGAAAATTTTAAAAAACAAATTTTCTTTCATGAAGGAAGTCCTTTTATAAATGATAATAATAATGAATATCAATTTAAGATGATAAATCAAATTCAAGATCATGCTGGAAAAGAGCATTTAATAATTTTACAAAATTTGAATCAAATTTATGCTTTTTTATATGATTTATTTAATATGAATTATATAGTTAAAGATGGAAAAAATTATGCAAGGATATGTCAAGGAAATTTAAGTGATCAATTAACTTATGTTAATGAATCATTTAAATGCATTATTATGGTTGACAAAAAATTTATTGATAATGTAGAAGCTCCTTTTTTAAATAGATTTGAAAAAGTGATAATTTCATTTGATAAATTATTAAATGAAAATCAAAAAAATTTATCTAATAAAATCTTAAATAAATTAAACTTAAAAGATAATATTAAGGATGCTTCTGATAATTATAAAATAAATTATAAAATTAAAGATTTATTAATAGGCTCTAAAAGAGAAGATATATTAGGATTAGTTTATTACTTTTATAGTGAAAATAATATTAATGAAAACAATAATTTGGATACAATAGAACAAGTCATTGAAAATAAAATATTTGAAAATATATCTAAATTATTACCTCAAGATATAATAATAAATTTACCAGATAAGCATATTCTTAAAGATTTCTATAATAAAGAGAAAAGTTTTTATAATTTATACGATTATATTAATGATGTTAATGAAGAGCATTATAAAATATCAATAATTTATACTTTTAATAATGTTGCAAATTTAATCGATAGAATTGATGAAGATATGAATTATAGATTAATATCAGAAATTAGAAGTGAAGCCCAATTTAAAAATTTAATTGAAGGTCAAATTAATAATAAAAAAAATAATAATAATTTAAATAATAATTTAATTTATATTCACTTTGATTGCTATAATTCTAAATATTTAAGTTTTATTATTCCATTTGTAAATAATAATTATGGAAAAGAAAATTATAGATTTATTTTTATTGTGCATGTTAAAAGGAATTTTACATTAAAAGAATTTCCTACAATTTATACAGTCCCTGGAGTATATTATTATGTTAATCAATTATTTATTGATAATCTAAGTGGCCATGATATTCATTTAAATGATATACTGCAGCAATCAGTAAAAAATATTTTGGAAAAAGATTATATCGACCTAAAAAAAGAGTTTGAAAAAATGTTAAGAAAATTTCTTATTAAAAAAAATAAAAATGACAAAAAAAGAGAAAATTATTATCAAAAAATATTTAAATACTTTGAGAACGATACTGAATTTATGGAAAAAATTATTGAAAAAGCAAAAGACCTAATTGAAGAAAAAGGAAATGAATTAATGGAACAAATTTATAAAAATAAATATATTAATAAAAATAGTATAGATATAATATCAATTTTACTTGATTATATAAGAGATAAAATATTTGATGAATATTTATTAAAAATATTTAATATAATAGAAGATAATAATTTCTTAAGTACTTTATTATCTTTAAATAAGCATACTAATTTATTAAATGATACATTAATTAAAGAGATTAAAGAAAAATATATAGAAATAATTAAATATGACAAAGATAAAAAATATATTCCAAAATTTAATATGGATTTTGTTATCCCTGGATTTTATAATTTTTATGAAGAACTATCAAACTATATAAATTTAACTATAATAAGAGATTTTAGTCAAAATGAAAAGAGACTAAGATATTTTTTAAAAGGAGATGGAAAAGAAGTTATTGAAAAATTTCATGAAAAAGAAAATATTTATTTAAAAGAAGTATATCAATATATAATGAAAAATAATTTTATAGTAAATTTAATAAATAAAATAACAATAGATTTAATATTAAATGATTATATTACTTTTTATTTATTAAAAAATAATCCAAAAATTAAAAATCAATCTTATAATGATACTAATCATAAATTGATAAATTTAATATTAAATTTGAGATTTAATAAAAATAATAAAATAATAAAAGATAATGAAAATAATCAAATTAAAATTTTATTAATAAAAATAGTTTGGCTAGAATCAAATAAAAAATATATTGATAATATTCTTCAAATATATAATAATAATAATTTAAATGAAATCTTTAAAAATAATAAATTGTTTTATTTAATTGAAAATGAAATAAATACAAAAAATATAAGATATATAACAAATGATTTAAAAAATCCAAAAGAAACCAAAGAAGTTAATGAATGTTTCTATATATTTTTAGCCTCTATTTGTCTTAGCCTAACATCTATAGAATTAACTCAGGAAAATGTTCATTCTTATTTCCAAGCATTAAAAAGTATTATAAAAATAATACAAAATTTAAATGATGATTTATTAATATTTTTGAATGAAATGTATGTTATTGATGAAATAATTAAAATATATGATGTTTTGAAAATTAATAATAAAATTAATATTAAAAAAATATCAGAAATTATTAATAATTTGAAAACGAATGCTGATATTTTACAAAAGGATGCCATAAATAAAATTGATGATTTAATAGAAACTTTCAATAATTTATATGATTTAATTAAAGAATGCATAAATTATGAAGATGAGCAGTATTATGATTTATTGAGATATATATGCTATAAAGAAATTAAAAAAATATCTGATATTAATTATCGTGCAACTATTTTTGAATATTTAATCAAAGATAAAGAATTAATAATAAAGTCAAATGATATATTGCAATTATTATTAAAAAAGATAATTATTCCAAAAAAAGAGCATTTTAAAAAAACAATACCAAAAATATTAAATGAAGAAAATGAAATTATAAATTTAATGGAAAACTTATTAAATGAGAATAATGATAATGATAATAAAAGTTTTATTTTATCAGAGACTTTACTTTATTATTTTGAAAAGAATTCTCATATATATTTAAATAATACTATTTATAATAAAAAAGAAAATATACTACTAGAAGATGAGCCATTTGAAATATTTAAAGAATGCCTTCTTTTTTTAGTAAATTATATTAATAATCCAAAAAAGTTAAAAGGTAGAAAAAAAAATATTTGTAAACTATTTATTATAGGCTATATAAAAACTTATTTATATACTTTTATATCATTGATTAGAATGAGTTCACAAAAATTAAAAGATTCATCTAAAATTATTAAAGCAATAAATGAAAATATTTCTATTTCAAAAATTATAAAATTGTATGTCTATAAAATTATTTATAATAAGAATAATAGAAGAATTGATGTCTTTGTAAATCCTGATAATATACAAAAATTTAGATTAAGCGAATATAGTGAATTCAATAAATTTATAAATTTCCCACAACAGAATCCATTTGATTATACTTATAATAATTTAAGAAGCCAAAACAGTCAAAAATATGAATCTTTTTATAAACAATTAGAAAAATTAAAACAAAAAAACTTTGAAAATATAGATATTAATCAAATTAATATTGATAAAATAGGAATAGATGTTTTTTTCTTTTCAACATGTAATTTAATTTTATCATGTTTAAAATTTAAAGATTTTGAAAAATCTGCAACTTATATGAATTTCTATAAAAACGTATGCTCTCCATTATTTAAAACTAAAAATACAATTTTTCCGGCTATTCAATTTTTATATTGCCCAGAAAAATTTATTAAATTAAAAGAGAAATTTAAAATTACACCTGAAAGTTTAGAGATATTATTGTTTTCTTATCGTTACTGTTTAAATTTATTATACAACAATAAAAAAGGAAATATTTATAGTTTTTTATATAATAAAAATAATATAAATGATATAAATAAATATTATTATCCTGGAAATGATATTAAAGATATCCCAATTTATAATTTATATTCACAAATTAAAAATCATTTTTTGAATAATAAATCAAATATAGGATGTTATGTTTGCTTATGTAGAAAGGGATATTATCTTAAAATTTTAGATGGATATAATGATCATTCTTTATATAATAAAAAATGTCCTAACTGTAGGGAACCAATAGGTTTTAAATCTACAACTTTTAGTTATGAATATATTAATAGAGATAATTATTTTAGAATTTTTAATAATGAAAATGAATTAAAAGAATTCAAAGATAAAAATAAAATAGAAACTGATTTAATGACTCTTGATAATTTTAAACAAAAATATATTGAAAAATACTATTTTACAGAAAAAGGAATAACTGTTGTAAATGAAAATTATTTAAAAAAAGATAATAAAGTTATCAGAAATTTAAGCCAGATTTCTTATAGAATACTTAATTTCATTTTATATTCTCATTTATTTTTTGCAAGATTGTATACAGAGAATAAAAAATTTGATAATTTTAAACCCAAAAACATGGATTGGATGGATATTCTAATGGAATGTTGGGAACAAATAAAATCTGAATTAAAAAAGAAAAAAATTACAGTTATTGAATTTTTTATGAATTATATATTTTTTGATATATCTGATATTTTAAATGATATAATTGATAATAAAAATTTTGAATGTTTTATGAATTTTGAAGAAAATTTAGAAAGAGTAATATCTAAAAAAATAAAAGATTTTTTGATTGAATCTAAAAGCTTAGAGAAATTATCAAATCCTGATAAAGATGATAAAAATTCTTCTCTTTATTTATTAAATGAAAAATATCAAGCAAATAATCAAAATAATTATCCATTTTACAATTATTTTTATTATTCTGATTATATAAATGAGGATTTCCTATTGAATCAATTAAGTCATAAAGTAGAAAATAAATATCCAGTATTATTTAAATATTTAAAACATTATACTTCCCCTTCAAATACAAATATTTATTCTCTTAACTATCTTAATATGTATAATGAAGTATTAAATAAGTTCAATGACAAATATTCACATATAATAGAAAGAGGAGATGATAAGAAAATTATATTAGAAAATGAGAAATTCTATAAAGATAATAAAATACTAATTGATGAATTTATTAAATTTTTTAATCAATTAAAGTTACTTGATGAGAAAAAAAATCCAATAAGTTTATCAAATAAAAGTGATTTATCTAATTTTTTTATTGATGATCAAAATGAAATTGGGAAATCATATAAAAAGATTTATCAAAATTTTATTGAACAACAAAATCAAGAAATTCAAGAATTATTAGATATTAAAATTAGAGAAGAAATATTCGATCAAAATTGTAAAAATAAAGTGAATATTCAAAATATAAAAGAAGATGAAATTTTTACTTTAAATCTTCAGAATGACACCTCTTTTATAGATATTGTATTTGATTGTTCATATAGAGATATAGTTTTTAATAATATTTATGAATCATATAATCAATTTCAAATTGATTATGATTTAATTGAAGAAAAAATGACTGAAGCTTTGCTGAAAAATAAAAAATTATTTAATGATGTAATTAGTAATTTTATATATAAAAATGAAGAATTAATATTTGAGAATATTGATGTAATAACTAAATTTAATAATGAATATAATTTAGAAAAGCTCATTTTAGATGACAATATTATTATATATCAATTTTATCTGTCAAATAAAGAAAATAATAATCTATTTAAAGAAATCTTGAATGATTTTATTACATTAATAGATTATTTAAATAGTATAAAAGCTACCATCAAAATAAATGGTTTAAATGCAAATACTATTAATTTTACTGAATGTAATAAAATTTTTGAAGTATTTCCATTTTTATCAGATAAAATTACTAATAAACTTTTTATAGAAATCTTTAATGAAAAACAAAGCCTTACTATTAATAAATTAACTAATCTTTTTGAGTATTATCAAATTTTAATTTATGAAGTTATTAAAAATGAATTAATTGAATATAAAAAAGAAATGAATGAAAATCAAAAGCAAGACATAAAAAAATATTTTGAAAATAATCACCAAATAACAAAGGAAATATTTGCTTCTACAATCAGAAGATTTATTGTGCTATTTTTATCAAAGGAAAAAAATAAAGAGAACAGAATTAAAAATAATACCAACAATATTATTAATTATTTAAATATTCCAGATATATGGGATAAAAAAATATATGATATGAAAGAATTTTCAAAAGAATTAGAAGGATTAGAAAATTTAAAAATCCAATTAAATCAAGCATTATCTTTATATGAAGAATTAGGAGAAGAAAATACTGAAGAATTTTATAAGCCTGTTATAAACCAAATAAAAAAAAATGAAGAACTTAAAAAGAAGGCTGAAGAAGTGAATGAACCTAAAATAGATCAAAATAATAATCAACTGGATTATAAAAATGAAATAGAAGATAATAATAATAATGATAAAGACGAACAAGATGATGAGGATGATGATGGTTATTATGATTTGAAAAATGAAGGAGATGAAATAGTAGAATTATATGGAAGAGATTAAATTTCATTTATTCTAAATTTTAAATAAACAAGATAAATTAAACATTATAATATTTTTAATTCAATAATTTTATATCTTTTTTTTGTTAATTACTATATTTCAATTTTATTTTCAATTTTTAAATTCGATTATAATTTTGCTTTCATTAATTTTCATTTTTATTTACAAATTTGGGATTGGTCAATAAAAAAAAATTAGCTATTTCATAATAAATAATTAAATTAAAAAATAGTTATTTTTAAAAATTAAATTTATAAAAATACATGGGGATTGGGGATTGGGGATTGGGGATTGGGGATTGGGGATTGGGGATTGGGGATTGGGCCCAATCCCAATCCCCAATCCCCATATATAATAAATAGGATTTAATTAAAAGTATTTATATTTAAATAAAAATAATATAAAATTAATATAAATAAATAATAAATAAATTAAATATTAATTTAAATATTAATATTATTTTTTGAATTTTAATGGAATGTTTAAAGAATCTTTACAACCATAAAACATATCTTTCATTTCTGTAACATTATTAGAATTCCATTTAGAAAAATCAGGTAATGAAGATAATGATCTACAATAATAAAACATATAACTCATATCTGTAACATTATTAGTATTCCATTTAGAAATATCAGGTAATGATGATAATAATGAACAATAATAAAACATATAACTTATATTTATATCATTATTAGTATTCCATTTAGAAATATCAGGTAATGATGATAATGATGAACAATAATAAAATATATAACTTATATTTATAACATTATTAGTATTCCATTTAGAAATATCAGGTAATGATGATAATGATGAACAATAATAAAATGTATAACTCATATCTGTAA